>ERZ808246.290-NODE-290-length-45113-cov-6.435639_pt1 | contig 45113 bp, 34 predicted proteins | sample MGYA00521083_ERZ808246 | MGnify/ENA primary metagenome ERZ808246 (study PRJEB31516, sample SAMN03275577) | gut metagenome | biome: mammalia-associated habitat; material: feces | host: Papio cynocephalus | place: Kenya | collected 2012-07-07 ... | reverse complement strand
TCGATTGTCTATTACTTTGTGGATTTTCTTCACCACAACTATTGACAAAGAGCCAAAATGATTTGCGGTCTCAATAATGTCATCAACATTAAGTGCATCATTTTCCACTCCGATTGTATTTGTTTCAAAAATATATCTCGTTTGGTCGTGGGTTAATTTGCTTCCCTCGATATGATTCGAATTATATGTTAATTCAATTTGTATTTTATGATATATTCCGCCGGAGACAGAAGATTTCTTTTCCGCTTTTAATCTTTCAAGCAAATCACACATAATATCACCCGCCCAATAATACAATATATAAATAAAATCGGCAAAATTCCTATGAATTTTGCCGATTTTGGCGGAGAAGGAGAGATTTGAACTCTCGCGCCGGTTACCCGACCTACACCCTTAGCAGGGGCGCCTCTTCGGCCTCTTGAGTACTTCTCCGTAAGGATTTGCACACATTCCGAATAACCGCTGCCTTCTAATCCGCAATTATCTTTTATGTCTGCAGTACAATATTAAATTAAAATGGAGGAGAGAGCGGGATTCGAACCCGCGGACGGCGGAACCGTCACCGGTTTTCAAGACCGGCTCTTTCAACCACTCAGACATCTCTCCATATCGCAGTCGACTTGTATATTATAACAAAACCGTTTCTGTTTGTCAATACTTTTTTTAACTTTTTATTTTTTACATCAAAAATATGCACACCGAAAGTCAAAAACTTTCGGTATGCATATTTGCTCCGCTTAACCCACGGGTATAAACAGCCTCATACCACGCTGCAATTTATCGTCCTCAAGATTATTGAACTTAATTATTTCCTGCTGCGGAACACGATACCGTTTTGCCGTTTCCCAGAGAGTATCACCGTCCTGCACAAAGTATATCACCATTCCACGCATTTTTTCGGCTTCGCTTTCCGTTACCTCGTCTATTACCTCCGTTTCGCTGACAGACGCAAGCTCCGCATTTATCGCCAGTATGCACCTTAACTCCAGCTCGCCTGCGGCGTTGAGATTATATCCCGTATGCTTTACCTCTGCCTTGACCCTCGGCTCGCCCGTATTTGTGCAGTCGATTGTACTTGAAAACGGTATGCTCTTTTTCAGGCTGTAGACGGGATTTTCCGAGCTGTCCGACAGGTACAGCACATATGTTTCGACACTGCCCTCGCACACAAGTTTTCCGTTCTGCATCTCCGCTCTTGAAATTTCGGGACGTGCTATAACGTTGTAAACGCCCGTAACCTCCGGCACATCATCGGGAAATTCTATAATCTCGCGCAGGGTAAGCTGTGTACTCGGTCTTTCCGTTATTTCCTCTATTTTAAGAGTATGCTTTGTTATTTCCGTTTTCATATACGGCTCATAGCAGTCGCTCAAAATCTCGATTTCCGTGCTGTCGGTCGCTTTTATGTTTGTCGAAACGTCGGCGTTTATCTCTATTATGCGCCTGTCGCCGTCGCTGTCCTCCGACACCGTGCTTGTTACCTCGGAAACGTAAAAATCTATATCGCATACGGTGTTTTCATATGCGCTGTCGCAGTCGAACACCTCGGTAAACGGAATTTCCGCCTCGGTAAACTCTATATTGCACTTGTCGTCCGTATACAGCACGCAAATGCAGGCAGTGCCTTTTACAATTATCTTTCCCGTAACGGTTTTGTATTCCGTATCGGAAATTCTGACGTCTGTTTTGAGGATTTCGTTTATTGAGCTTTGACCGCTCGGTATTTCTATTTTCTCACGCACGGAAAAATCCTTTCGGCACATATCGGTCACGTCCGAAACACGCAGTGTTTTTGTTACCACCTCCGCACTTTCGCTTTCCGTACCGCCGGCTATTTCCGTTCTTCTGATGTCCGCCACCTCATAATCTATTCCCACAATGGCTTTTATCCTTAACTTTCTCGAATTAAGCGCCGAGAACTCCAGTCTGTCCACGTTTGACGCCGCCGATACCGACATACCCGACTCTATTCTGTTATTTTCAACCTTCTGCGAGAAATCAAACGAGGCGTTCATACTGCGTATTTTTTCGTTTTCGCAATCGGGGACGTACAGCACCGTCACGCAAATCCGTCCCGATATATTTAATTTGCCGTCGGACACGGCTGTTTCGGATATGTATGACACTGCGTCCACCTGCAAAATTTTAAGCATATCGGGCTTTATGTCGGGAACGAACACATCTCCGTCCGACATAACCTGTGTTTTTCCGCTGCACACGCTCTCGCTGATGCTGACTGTTTCTTTTATTAACTCCATTTATTATCATTCCTTTCTGTAAGCGCAAATAAATCTTTGTCCGCAATAAAAAAAGATTTCATACCTAATGATATGAAATCTTTCAGCGTTATATGATTATTTGTTTACGATTTTTTTCCACGTTTCGTATGCCTTATCCCATTCCTCGCTGTCGGCGGGAGTATATTCCGCAATATCAAAACTGCGGCGGACTATCTCTCTGCCCTCCTGAAGGTTCTTCACCGCTCCCGACGCAATAGCCTGAACGATAACGTTACCGATGCTTGTTGCCTCGACGGGACCTGCGCTTACGGTACGCTTTGTGGCATTTGCGGAGAACTGGCATATCATTTTATCCTTTATTCCTCCGCCGACAATGTTTATAACATTATATGTATTGCCGGTAACCTCCTCCATACCTTCAACGGTACTGCGGTACTTGAACGCAAGGCTTTCCGCAATACAGCGTATTACCTCGCCTTTTGTTTCGGGCACTTTCTGACCTGTTTTACGGCAGTATTCCCTTATTCTTTCGGGCATATTGCCGGGCGTCTGGAACTCCTCATAATCGGGATCGATAAAGCTTGCGAACGGCTCGGAGCTTCTTGCCGCCTGTTCGAGGTCGTTAAAGCTTAACACTGCGCCTTCACGCTCCCACTGACGCTTTGACTCCTGTATGAGCCACATACCCATAATGTTTTTGAGGAAACGTATTGTCTTGTCCACTCCGCCCTCGTTTGTGAAATTATGCTTGAGTGCTTTATCGCTTATATTCGGCTTATCAAGCTCTACGCCCATAAGCGACCATGTTCCCGATGAAATATATATGAAATCCTTTGTATCGGTAACAGGCACTGACGCAACCGCCGAGCCTGTATCGTGCGACGCAACCGCAACAACAGGAACTTCATCTATTCCCAATTCCTCCGCCAATTCTTTTTTCACCTTGCCGACAATCTCGCCGGGGTAAATGACATCGGTAAGCATATCGGTCGGGATATTCATCTTTTTAAGCATATCATACGCCCATTCGTGCTTTTCGCTGTCGAACATCTGCGAGGTGGAGGCAACGGTGTACTCCGTTTTCTTTTCGCCCGTGAGAAAATAATTGAAAAGGTCGGGCATAAACAGGAGCGTGTCCGCATTTTTAAGCGCCGAATCTCCCGAGCGTGACGCCGAAAGCAGCTGATAAACCGTATTGAACCAATTGAACGCAATTCCCGTATTTTTGAAGATTTCCTCCTTGGGAACAAGCTTAAACGCCTCGTCATACATACCTTCGGTGCGCTTGTCACGGTAGTGGTACGGATTTTCCAGAAGCTTTCCGTTCTTGTCGAGAAGTCCGTAGTCAACGCCCCAGGTGTCTATGCCTATGCTGTCAATATCACGGTCGCCCGAATTTACGCACTTTAAAATGCCCTGCTTAATTTCAAAAAACAATCTCAACACGTCCCAGTACAGATTACCGTTTATATTAACGGGATCGTTTGAAAAGCGGTGCTTTTCCTCCAGTGTGATTTTCTCTCCGTCAAACTTGGCGAGCATGGCACGTCCCGACGATGCTCCGAAGTCAAACGCTAAATACTTGTATACTTTTTTCATAAATTTATTCCTTCCCGTGCAGAGCACAATTTTTAATTAAACATACTGGCATTCCTTGTGAACGGATTGCCTATATTAATACTGCCGAATTTATCGGCTTTTTTTCCGTCCAAGAGGAACTGAACACGGCGTACATGCGGAAGCTCCGTCAGCGACGCAACTATCGAATAAATAACCGTTTTTTCTTTAGCCTCGTTCCCCGAATTTTTCTCGGTGAAGTCGGATTTGAAATTCACAAAGCAAATATCATTGTAAACATCGACCGAAAGGAGCGTTGTGTCCTTATTGAGCGCATTGTTCAGAGTGCTGTCCTGTGTGCCGTTGATAAGCTCGTTTATTATATACTGCTCAACGGGCTGCTGGTCGATAATTTTAACAATTCTGTCCTCTTTCCTAAGCTTGTTCGTTTCCTTTTCGGGGAAATACAAGGCTATATTTTTCATTTCGCTTGTGTAGGTATCGGTAGGCAGGTTGATGTCAGCAGATGTGAGATATTCCATTGCCGTACCGTCGGCGTTTTTAAGTTCCTCGCCGTCAACCGTCAACTTAACACCGTAAACATTGTTTACGGTGCTTAAAGTCTTTACCACCGCATACGTGCTTAAAGCGTCCCTTGTGCTGTCGCCCGTAAGGTACGATGATGAAAAATCAACGCAGACGTTGCCGCCGTTTTCCATTGTAAGGCTGTTGAGCGTAACGTTTTTGCTCATAATACGCTTATTTCCCGACGCTTTGGGACCTTTTACAAGCTCCAGCACGATATTTTCCAAAATATCCGCCGAACTTTTGTATTTCACCGCACGCCTTTCCGAAACAAGCGATGTTTCGGCGTCGTTTAAGAAATACAGTTCGCATTGCATTTTACGGCTGTCACGGTCTGTGCGCACAAAAATCATAACTAATGCAAACACCGCTATGGCAAGCACCGCCGCCGCAATGATTATCCATTTCTTTTTCATACGGTACTCTCACCTCCGTTATCGAGCGGAAGAATAATTGTGAACACACTGCCGCCATCCTCGCCGTCGGAAACGGTTATACTTCCGCCGTGCAGTACGACAGCCTCCTTCGCAATCGAGAGTCCGAGTCCCGTTCCGCCCGTTTCCCTCGCACGTGAATCGTCAAGGCGGTAAAAACGCTCGAATATCCTGTCACGTGCCTCCTCCGGAATACCGGGTCCGCTGTCGGTTATTTTTATAAGCACCCATTCGTCCTTTTCCGATACGTCTACCGTAACCGTACTGTCGGGCGGTGAATATTTTACCGCATTGTCAAGCACGTTGTAGACTGCCTCATACAGCCTGTCATAATCCATAAGCACAGGCGCAAACAAGTCCTCGTGATAGTCTGTATTTATTGTGATATTCCGCTCTGCCGCAATGGGCGAAAGCTTTTTGACAATATGCCCCGTAAGCAGACGAATATCGCTCTTTTCCATTTTTACCGAGCCGCCGCCTGCGTCAAGCTTTGTAAGCGCCAAAAGCCTTTCGACAATTCTCGTAAGTCTGTCTACCTCGTCGGACATATCACGCATAAACTCCTTCACCATTTCGGGATCGGGATTATCTATCGAAACAAGGCTGTCGCATATAAGCTTAATGCCGGTCATGGGCGTTTTAAGCTCGTGAGATGCGTCCGACACGAATTTGCGGCGTTTTTCCTCTATCTGGCTCAATTCCTCGCACATATAATTCAGTGCGTTTGCCATTTCCGCTATTTCGCCGTGACCCTTTACTTTGACACGCTTTGAGAAATTCCCCTTTGAAATTTCCTTTGCCGCCTCGGTAAACTCCTCCATAGGCGACGTTATTATATAACTTAAACCAAGACTGAGCATACCTATTAAAAGCGTGATAAGCACCGAAAATATTATAAGGCTTGTGCGGATAGTGCGTATTGTGGTCACTATGCTTTCGACCGTCTGCGCAAGGTACACGCCGCCCACAATCTGCCCGTTTACGGCAACGGGTACGGCAATATAGAGCATTTTCTGATCCGACTCGCTGTCGTTCATCATCTGCACCTGCTCGCCCATAAGCGCACGCCTTAATACGTCACGCATAAAAATCTTGCCGGTCATTTCCGATTCGGTATTTGTATCGTAAAGCACCGTATAGGATTTGTTTACGACAACACCCCGTATATTTGTTCCGGCAAGGCATCTGTCGGCAGGTTCTCTGAATCTTTCCGCCGCCGCAGAGGCGTCGTTTTCCCAAACCTCGGAAACATTCTGCGCTATTATATTCGCTTTCGCAAACATATCCACACGCTCCGCCGAGTACAGATTATCGCTCAGAAAACCTATTATATACAAACTCATAAGCACAAGCGTTGTGACTATAACGGCAAAATAGGTCGCTATCATCATAAAGCGCATCGAATGTGAAATACGGCGGAATTTGCTTACAAGCTTACTGTTCCTGTTTATAATAATATCCCACACCCCACTTTGTTCTTATATATCTCGGCTCGGCAGGGTTTTGCTCGATTTTTTCCCTTAAACGGCGTATATGCACATCAACGGTGCGCACATCGCCGGGGTAATCAAACCCCCATGCAATATCGAGAAGATTTTCACGTGTGTACACCTTGCCGGGATTTCTCAAAAACAGCTCCAGCAAATCGAACTCCTTGCTCGTAAGCTCCACTGCCTGACCTTTCACGAGAACACGTCTGAAATTATAATCGAGGCGTATATCGCCCGATACTATCACCTTTTCACGGTCGCCCTTGGGTTCGGGGTTTACACGCCGCAAAATTGCCTTTATGCGTGCGGTTACCTCTCGTATATTGAACGGCTTTGTGATATAATCGTCCGCACCGTATTCAAGACCGAGTATTTTGTCTATATCCTCGCCCTTTGCGGTAAGCATAATTATCGGCACGTTTGAAAACCCTCTTATTGTACGGCACACCGTAAAGCCGTCGATTTTTGGGAGCATAAGGTCGAGCAGTATAAGGTCTATGCTCTCATCATGCGCAAGGCGCACAGCCTCCTCGCCGTCCATAGCGGTTTCAACCGTGTATCCCTCCTGCTCCAGATTGAATTTTATTCCCTTAAGTATTACTTTTTCGTCATCAACAACAAGTATTTTCATTTATACTCTCCATTCTGCTTTAAACAACATATTTTGTCCTTTATTGCCCCAAATTTTTTCTCGCCTATCCCGTCCACTTTCATAATGTCCTCGATATTTTCAAAACCGCCGTTTTCGGTGCGGTAATCTATTATCCTCTGCGCCATACTCTCCCCTATTCCGTCAAGCGTTTCGAGAAGTTCCTTATCGGCTGTGTTTATATTTATCCGCCCGTCATAAACACGGGTATCGGTTGAGTTGTATTCGTTCATTTCCTCCTGCGTGGCTGTTTCGATAACAAAGCCCGTGTTGGAGTGCTTTTCTATATTGTATCCTGCTATGGTTAACACCGCAGTACATATTATTGCTATGACCGCTGTCTTATGTTTCTTTTTCATCCGTAAAACGTTCCCGTATATAAATATATTGTAATTATATACTATCTTTAAAAATTTTTCAATATTTTTTACACAATATTTCGGATTTAATGTTTTGATTTAAACACTTTGTGAATTGACTTCCGACAAGCGGTATTATATAATTTAAACTTGAGGTTAGCACCTCAAACTCCCAAGAACAAAGATGACAAGCCGCCGGCGGTTTGTCTGAATTTAATTGTTATTTTTAATACAGAGGTAGAAGGTTATGAAGAACACTAAGACAAAGGGTAATCTGATGCTGATTTTGACAGCATTTATATGGGGTATTGCGTTTATTGCGCAGAGCGTGGGCGTGGAAACGCTTTCGGCAAACACTTTTAACGGCGTGCGTTCAATGCTCGGCGGTATCGGACTTATCCCCGTTATACTTATACTTGACGCAAACAAAAAAAAGAACGGAATAACCGTTCCCAAGCCGAACAAAACGCTCTTATTCGGCGGTATAATATGCGGAATATTCCTTTGCGCCGCATCTACGGTGCAAACGGCGGCAATGGCATACACCAGTCCGGGCAAAGCGGGATTTATCACGGCACTGTATATGATTCTTGTGCCGATAATAAGCGTATTTGCCGGAAAAAAGATTACATATCTGAATATAATCTCGGTTGTTGTTGCAACATTGGGACTGTACCTTATATGCGTTACGGACGGATTCGGCAGTATAAACAAGGGTGATATAATGCTTTTTATATGTGCGCTGTTGTTTTCGTTTCACATTATGGCTGTCGATTATTTTTCGCCGAAAACTGACGGGGTCAGGCTTTCGTGCATACAGTTTTTCGTGTGCGGAGTGATAAATCTTACGTGGGCATTTATATTTGACAAGCCGCAGATTAAACCGATACTCGATTGTTGGATACCGATATGCTATGCGGGATTTTTCTCCTGCGGAATTGCATACACATTGCAGATTGTGGGTCAGAAATACACAGACCCGACCTCGGCATCAATACTTATGAGTATGGAGTCCGTGTTCTCGATGCTCGCAACGGTAGTGCTTGTTGCGTGCGGATTTAATCTTACGGGCGGTGCGCTTACGGCACGTGAAATATTCGGCTGTGTGCTTATGTTCTGCGCAATAATCCTTGTGCAATTACCCGATAAAAAGAAAACCGCAGCACAATCGAAACAAGCTTAATAATAAGGCAGAAACGATTAAATTCGTTTCTGCCTTTAATTTACTTTCCGTATCTTGAATTTGAGCCTTTTGATTTTATATCACGCATTTCCGCACCCGATGCGTTTCTGTCGGGGATACGGCGTGAGGTGTCACTCACACGTGATTTACTGCGCTTTAACTGCTGCATTCTTCTTTTCTTGGCACGCTTTTTCTTCTGATTTGCCGAGAATATCAAAAGTATGATAATAAGTATCACCGGCACAAAGAAGAACGGACTCTTTATGATATTCACAATGAAGTGTATAACGTGCAGTAATTTATCCTGTTTTACCGAATTTGCCGCTACAAGATCGGAGCTTGCAAGCTGAACGCCGTTTGCCGAGTATGTGACTTTGCCGAGGACTGTGCCCTGTTCTATCGGAGCGGTCAGATTTTCATCGACAAGCTCGACCGAGGCGCTTATGTCCTTATCCACGTCTGCGGATTTGCTCAAAAGAACATATATATCCTCCGGAACCGTCAGCGCAACACGTGTTCCGCCCTTTGCCTCGTACACCTTTGAATCGTGTACCACATCGCCGGGCGAGGCAAGCTTTTTCGATGAATAATTGTTAAATCCGAACTCGAACATATTCTTCGAGTCAACGTACGAATATGCGCCTGCCTGCGTATCGGTGTTTTTCGCATTGAGAACAACCGCAAGCAATGAAATGTCCTTGTATTCCGCCGAGCTTACAAGACAGTAACCCGCCTTGTCGGTGTGTCCGGTTTTAATTCCCGTACACGGCTCGTAATAATGATAGCTTGATCTCAATGAACTTAAGAACAGGTTTGTGTTCTGCAGATTACGCTCCTGCGCATACTTGTTCGTTGCCGGCATTGAATATATCGGCATTTTTACAATCTCACGGAATTTCTCGTTCTGCATACAATACTGCGCAAGCTTTGCCAAATCCTCTGCCGTTGTGTAATGATCGTCGTTGTGTATTCCGCAGGCGTTCACAAAATGAGTATTTGTCATACCCAGCTCCTGCGCCTTTTTGTTCATCATCTCCGCAAACGCCTCAACCGAGCCTGCAAGATGAATTGCAATAACATTTGCGGCGTCGTTTGCACTGTAGACAAGCATACCCGAAATAAGCTGTTCGAGCGTGAACTCCTCGCCTATCAGTATTCCCATATGCGAATCGCCGAGGGTTATGTCCTTTATTGCGTCGTATGTTGCCGTAACCTTGTCCGAAAGATTACCGTTTTCGAGAGCGATTATACCCGTCATCATTTTTGTTGTGCTTGCCGGGTACAGCTTTTTCTGCGTGTTCTTTCCTAAAATAAGTCTGCCTGTTTTCATATCCATCAGAAGCGCCGCTTCCGAATGACTTATATCCGGGGGTGTAAGGCTTTGGTCCTCCATTGTTATATCAGAGGACGTGTTCTCCGTCGGCTCCGCAAACGCCGTAAACGGCAGTGTCAGCATAAAAACCGCCAGAAGAACGGAAATTATTTTTTTCATTATTCTTCCTCCACTCGTATTTTTATATAAGCAGTCAGTTTATATTATACAATTATTATGATAAATTTTCAATCGGTTTAATAAAAAATTTGTAAAAAAGTATTGAAAAAATAATTTTTATGTAATGAAAAAGGGGATTGCATAACGCAATCCCCTGCCTATGGCGTATAATTTCCCATTCGGGACGATGCGGGCATCGTCCTGCTTTTGCAATTGTGATTAACGCATTTTGTAGGGGTTGATGCCCTCATCAACCCGAAACATTATCCTGTACGGTGTGCGTTTCGGCAGGAGCAAGCCCCTGCCCTACGGTGTGCTGTTTCCCATTCGGGACGTCCCCTACTTTTGTGCTATTCCCTTTTGCGCAAGTCTGGCGATTATGCTGTCCACGTGCTGCATAACCTCCTCCTTGGTGAGCGTTCTTTCGGGATGCGCAAACGTTATGCGCACCGTTATTGCCTTGCCGTTTTCATCTTTGTAGATGTCGGCAAGCTTAACCTTCTTTATCAGCTTGCATTTTTCGTCCGCAATGGCTTTGCCTATCGGAGCAAACCAATCCGAAACAAACGTTACGTCTATTTCCATTTCGGGATAGCGTGACGGCTCGGAATAAACTATGCTGTCATTTTCGAGCTCCGCAAACTTGTTTACGTCGATTTCCGCATAAACAATGCTTGCCTTTTTATCAATCTTCTTTGAAACGGTCGGGTATATCATTCCGATTTCGCCTATATCAACGCCGCCGCATAAAACAGTGTTGAGGTTTTTCGGGTGCTGATACGAATGAGTTGCCTGTGCCTTTTCAAAGCTTAACGGCTTGTGCTTAATATCGTCCGCAATAACCGCAAGAATGTCACGCAGTTCAAAATACAAATCCTTAACGGATCGTGTTTTGCTGTAGAGCGTGATTGCAAGCATTTTCTTCTCGTTGCAAAGCTTATCCCCGTTCAATCCGTCCACTACTCTGCCTATTTCAAATACCGAAAAATCATTGAGGTAATCCGTATTTGTGTTCACCTGGCAAAGCTGTGTGGGGATAATTGACTTTCTTATTGTTTCGATGTTCGGATTTGTGGCGTTTACAAGCTTTATGTTGTCCTCAACTTCTATGCCGAGAGCCTTGTAATCGTCATAGTACGCCCATACGTACGAATGTAATTCGTGCATTGAATAGCGCTTTACGAGAATATCCTTTATTCTGTCCTCAACGCTCTTTTCAACCGATTCACGAACCGGATACAAAGGCGATACGGCTGTATTTACGGCGAAATTGTCATAGCCGTAAATTCTCGTAATTTCCTCTACAATGTCCGCTTTTATGGTTACGTCCTTTGTGGCTCTCCAGCTCGGAACGATAACGGCAAAATTATCGTTTTCGCATTTTACGCCGAAGCCGAGCGCCTTTAAGGTTTTGACGATTGTATCACTGCTTATGTCGATACCCGTGTACTTGTCAATAAACGCTTTGTCAAAATCAAGCTCAACAGTATCATACCTGAACGCATACTCGTCCGTAAGCGATGAAATCACCTCCGCACCGCCGTCAATATCAAGCATAAGCTTGACAAATCTTGCTATTGCGGTGTCGGTCATTTCGGGGTCGAGGCACTTTTCGTATCTCATTGACGCATCGGTACGGTGCGCAAGGCGCACGGTGGATTTTCTTACCGAAACGGCGTCAAACGTTGCCGATTCGAGCGTCAGCTCCGAGGTGTCGTCCACGATTTCAGAATCAAGTCCGCCCATAATTCCGGCGATTGCAACAGGCGTGTTGTCGTTGCAGATCATAAGCGTGTTTTCGTCTATGTCACGCTCAACGCCGTCAAGAGTTTTGAACTTAAAGGGCGTGTCAAATCTTTTAATTCTTATCTTTTCTATTTTGCGTGAGTCGAAAGCGTGCATCGGCTGACCCATTTCAAGCATAATGTAGTTTGTCATATCCGCAAGGAAATTGATTGCACGCATACCGCAGTAGTACAGTCTTATACGCATATTTACGGGGCTTACCTTGGTTTCGATATTCTTCACCTTTAAGCACGAATATCTCTGGCAAAGCTTGTCCTCGATTTTCATATCTATTTTGGGTAAATTATCGTATTTTGACAAATCAACCGTATCGAGCGGCTTAAGCGGACGTCCGGCAAGCGCCGCAAATTCACGTGCTATGCCGTAATGTCCCCATAAATCGGGGCGGTTTGTGAGGGATTTGTTATCAACCTCAAACACAATATCGTCTACCTGATACGCCTCTTTTATGTCCGTACCGTTCGGTATATCGTCGGTGATTTCCATAATACCGTCGTTGTTGTCGCTGATGCCTATTTCCTTTTCGGAACAGCACATACCGTAGGAGGTATAGCCTGCCAGCGGACGGGGAGCAATCGTTATTTCGCCCACTCTTGCGCCCACCTTTGCAAACGCCGTTTTCATACCGACTCTGACGTTCGGCGCACCGCAGACAACGTCTGTAAGCTCGTTTTCGCCTGCGTCCACCTTAAGGAGATGAAGCTTTTTCGAGTCGGGGTGATCTTTTACTTCCTTTATTTCGGCAACCACTATTCCGCTTATGTCGCTGCCTTTTAGGAAAATATCGTTTTCAACCTCTGCGGTTGAGAGGGAAAACTGGTTTATTAATTTAAGCTTATCCAGACCGGACAAATCAACATAGTCCGAGATCCAGTTCATTGATAAAAACATATTTCACCGGCTCCTTTCTTATTCATCGTCCGTAAACTGCGAAAGGCTTCTCAGATTTCCGCTGTTTAAGTCACGTATATCTTTTATACCGTATTTCATCATGGCAAGTCTTGTAAGACCCAGACCGAACGCAAAGCCTGTGTATTCTTCGGGGTCGATACCGCCGGCTTTAAGCACTTCGGGGTGAATCATACCGCAGGGGCAAAGCTCCAGCCATCCGCTGTGCTTGCAGGAAGGACAGCCGTCTCCGCCGCAGATAAGGCAGTTTATATCAAGCTCAAATCCCGGCTCGACAAACGGGAAAAATCCCGGACGCAAGCGCACCTTTATATCCTTTCTGAAAACCTCCGAAAGCATAGTTTTCATAAAGAATATGAGGTTTGAAATGGAGATATTTTTATCAACCATTATGCCCTCCATTTGGAAGAACGTGTTTTCGTGGCAGGCGTCCGTTGCTTCGTTACGGAAGCATCTGCCGGGGAATATTGCCTTTATCGGCACGCCGTCGTTTACAAGCGCATCTCTGTATTTTCTGTAAATAGCGTTCTGCGCCGCCGAGGTCTGCGATTTTAAGAGCTGACCGTTTTCGAGATAATATGTGTCCTGCATATCACGTGCCGGGTGGTGCTTGGGGATATTGAGCGACTCAAAGCACTCGTAATCGGTAACCACCTCGCTGTATTCCTCAACGGTAAATCCCATTGATTTGAATATCTTCTCACATTCTCTCTGCACGAGAGTTATGGGGTGATACGAGCCTCTTTCGAGGTTTGCGGGAGTTGAGATGTCGAACTCCTCCGTGTGATTTATTTCCTCCTCGACAGCTTTCTTTTTAAGCTCGTCAAACTTTTCGGACAGCTTTTCGGAAACCTCCTTTTTAAGAACGTTCACCGCCTGACCAAACAGCTTTTTTTCCTCCGCCGAAAGCGATTTCATATCCTTCATAAGAGAGGTAATGCTTCCGCTTTTGCCGAGATATTTGACTCTCATATTTTCCAAAACGGAAATATCGCTTGTCTTTTCCAGTTCACTTAAAAACTCTTTTTTGATTTCAGATGTTTTTTCAGACATTTTTATAACCCTTCCTTTCCGATTATTATTACAATAAAAAACACTCCGCCCCATACTGGGACGAAGTGTGCATACTCCGTGGTACCACCCGGCTTCCGGCAAAATTGCCGACGCTCTTTTTAGTGTATAACGGCACTGCCCGTCATTCGCTACGCATCGTTTAGACTTCACAAATGCAGCTCCAAAACGAAAGTTCGGCGTCTGCCCTTACCGCAGCGGCTCACAGCTCAATAACCTCTGCTCTCTCTATGGCGGAATCAGCGCTTAATGTATTTTTTCATCGCCTTTTTGTATTCAATTACAGCTATTGTATCATAAATATTTTATAATTGCAATAGTTTATTTAAAAATTTTACGGTTTTATGCGGGTAATGTTTCGGGTCGATGTGGGCATCGACCCGTGATTTTATTCTTTATCTTTAGGAAGATTTTCCAATGCATATTCACAGCACTGCACTACAACCTGGTTAAACGATATATCCTTTTCGCCTGCAAGTTTTGATATTCTTTCTATTAAATCATCAGGCATTCTTATAGTTCTGTTTGAGCTTGTTGTCTTTTTAATTATAAAATCCATACTATTCGCCCCTCTCGTTAGTATTATTTTACATTATTTTTGCCTTTTGGGATATATTCAAAACTACAAGCAACACTTTTATCATAAATTAAATTAAGTTTTATTTTTATTTTGATACTAATATTTAGTTGCAATAATTAAATACATATGATATAATGCAATATAATATATATTTACATATTAAGGAGAATTTATATGCCGTTTAAAAACAAACACAGAACGCCTTTTAAATTAACTTGTGCCAAGTCATTTATTATTGCCGCTGTATGCGCTGCGGCAGGAGGATATCTGGAGGAGCTGGCAGACAAAATATTTGCACACGATGTACCTATAGGCACAATTACAACCGGAACAAAAACTACTATTCTTTACGGAACATCAAATCTCCAAAAAGTCCTTATAGACATTTGCGGCGTGGTTCGCTTGATTTGTCTGATTGCCGTTTTTGTATTTATAAATATGGGATTTATATTACTTCTTAATAAACGCACTCCCCCCGAATGATTTGCTTGATTTTCTGTCCGAAAAGCTATATAATAATAGCGAAAGGACTTGATAGCTTGAAAACCAAAATTCTCGATATGCTAAAAAACTCCGACGGCTATGTTTCGGGCGAAAAAATAAGCGCTGCTCTTGACATTTCACGTACGGCGGTATGGAAGCACATAAAAAATCTCAAAAAAGACGGATATATAATTCAATCGGTAACAAACAAGGGTTACAGGCTTGTTTCCTCGCCCGATATTCTTGACGCCGATACGATAAAAAGCAAACTCAACACCAAATTTATCGGCAGAAACATTATAATATTTGACGAAACCGACTCCACCAACGCACAGGCAAAAAACAACAGTTCCGCACCCGAGGGAACCGTTTTTATTGCAGAAGTGCAAAAAAGCGGCAGAGGACGGCTCGGCAGAAACTGGGAGTCTCCGAGGGGTGCGGGAATATGGCACAGCATTTTATTAAAGCCCGACATTCCCCTTGCGGACGTATCGCAGATAACGCTCGCCGCAGGACTTGCGGTATGCCGTGCGCTGGGCGGTGACGCAAAAATAAAATGGCCCAACGATATTGTTATCGGCACAAAAAAGGTATGCGGAATACTCACCGAAATGTCGGCGGAAACGGACAGAATAAACTACGTTGTGTGCGGTATCGGCATAAACGTGAACACGGAGTCGTTCCCCTCAGATATTGCCGAAAAAGCCACCTCTTTGCGCATAGAATACGGGCATATGTTTGACCGATGCGAAATAATCGCACGCTTTTTAAACGAGTTTGAGGACATATACAAGACCTTTTCCGCACACGGTCTTTCGGCAATTCTTGACGAATACAAAGCGCACTGCATAACGCTCGGACGTGAAGTCCGTGTGATTATGCACAACGAAAGCGTCTGCGGCACGGCTCACGGCATTGCGCCCGACGGCTCGCTTATAATCCGCACCGAAAACGGCGACATTTCCGTCAGTTCCGGCGAGGTCAGCGTTCGGGGGATTTACGGATATATATGATGTTTTTGTGAACAAATTGTAAAATGTTAGCACTCACGACTGTTGAGTGCTAATTTTATATTGACAAATGAATGATTTGGTATTATTATAAGGTTAAGCCGCAAAAAACGGCGGATTGGAGGAATTTAAAATGGCAAAGGGTAATATTTCGGTTGATTCGGAAAATATGTTCCCGATTATAAAAAAATGGCTTTATTCGGATAAGGATATATTCTTGAGAGAATTGGTTTCAAATGGCTGTGACGCCGTGACGAAGCTTAAAAAACTCGTCGGCATAGGCGAGGCGAAAATAGAGGACGAGCCTAAGTTCAGAGTTGACGTAACGATTTACAAAAATGCGAAAAAGCTTGTTATAAGCGACAATGGTATCGGTATGACCGCCGAGGAAATTGACAAATATATTAATCAGATTGCATTTTCGGGCGCAAGCGATTTCCTTGAAAAATACAAGGACGAAAACGACAAAAATGCGCAGATAATAGGTCATTTCGGACTCGGCTTTTACAGTGCGTTTATGGTTGCGGACAGCGTTGAGATTGACTCGCTCTCATACAAGGACGGCGCAAAGCCTGCAAAATGGGTATGCGACGGCACAATGGAGTACGAGCTGACAGACGGCGAAAGAACAGAGCGGGGCACAACGATTACGCTTAACATTGCCGAGGATTCGCTTGATTTCCTCGATGAATTTAAAGTACGTGCAATACTTCGCAAATACTGCTCGTTCCTGCCGACAGAGGTTTACTTAACGGACGCCGACACAAAAAAGGACGATACGGAGGAGGAACCAAAACCCATAAACGACACCACGCCGCTTTGGATGAAAAAGCCCTCGGAATGTACCGATGAGGAATACAAGGAGTTTTACAGAAACGTATTCGCCGACTTTAACGAGCCGCTGTTCTGGATACACCTTAACGTAGACTATCCCTTTAACTTAAAGGGCATACTCTACTTCCCCAAAATCAATCATGAGCTTGCCGGTATGGAGGGTCAGATAAAGCTGTACAACAATCAGGTATTCGTTGCAGACAATGTAAAAGAGGTTATCCCCGAATTTCTGATGCTCTTAAAAGGCGTTATCGACTGTCCCGACCTGCCGCTTAACGTTTCGAGAAGCTTTTTGCAGAATGACGGATACGTAACCAAGATTTCAAACCACATCACGAAAAAGGTTGCGGACAAGCTGACGGGATTATTTAAAAACGACCGCGAAAACTACAGCAAATACTGGGACGATATTAACATATTCATCAAATACGGCTGTATACGTGACGAAAAATTCTATGAAAAGATAAAAGATGCAATAATCTACAAAAACCTTGACGGCAAGTACATCACGCTTGACGAATACCTTGACGGCAAGGAGAAAAAGGACGTTTACTATGTAAGCGATGAAAAACAGCAGGCGCAGTATATAAATATGTTCAAGGAGCAGAATCTTGACGCAGTTATACTGCCTGCCGTTATGGACACGCACTTTATTTCATTCCTGGAAACAAAGCTTGACGGCGTAAAGTTCCACCGCATTGACTCGGCGCTTTCCGAAACAGCTGAGGAGGACAAGAATGATGACAGTGACAGTGAGCTTATTGAGAAATTCAAGAAAGAAATAAACGACGACAGCTTAAAAATCGAAGTTCACGCCCTCAAAAACGCATCTGTTCCGGCAGTTATGCTTTTGGGCGAACAATCGAGAAGAATGCAGGAAATGTACCGCTCTTACGGTCAGCAGATGGCAGGTATGGCGGATATGTTCAAAAACGAGTACACGCTTGTAATAAACAAAAACAACGAGCTTATCAAAAAGCTCGGCTCGCTCAACGACGAGGACGCATCGCTTTTGATGGATCACATCTATGATATGGCAAGAATAAGCCACAGTCCGCTCACGGGCGAACAGATGACAAAGTTTATCGAGCGCTCAAACAAGCTATTGGAGAAAATATTCTGATAAAGGTATACAGATATGAAATTGCTCAACACATACACCGAAAAACATCTGACAAAAATGCTTCTTTCGGCATTGTCGGAAAAGGACGTCAAGGAATGGATACAGAAATACTCAACCCCGTACAAACAGTTGATGTCATACTATCAGTGCGCAATTATGGAGGTTGAAACGAAATTCAACGTTCTGAACGAGGAAATGTCGATGCAATACGACAGAAACCCGATAGAGTCCATAAAAAGCAGGCTCAAATCGCCCGAAAGCATTATGGACAAAATTCAGCGCAAGGATCTGCCGCTTACTGTTGACGCCATAGAGAACAACATAAACGACATCGCCGGCGTGCGTGTGATATGCTCGTTCCAATCGGACATCTACGCACTTGCGGAGGCGTTTCTGAAACAGGACGATATACGCCTTATCGCAAAAAAGGATTACATACAAATGCCCAAGGACAACGGCTACAGAAGCCTGCACCTGATAGTGGAAATACCGATTTTTCTTCATTCGGAAAAGAAGCTGATGAAGGTGGAGGTGCAGTTCCGCACGATTTCCATGGACTGGTGGGCAAGTCTGGAACACAAGATTTGCTACAAGAAAAACGTACCGGGGTACGAGCAGATATACCGTGATTTGCGTGACTGCGCCGACATAGGCGCAAGTCTTGACGAGCGTATGGAGCTTATTCAGCGCAAAGTGGACAACGGGATAGTAACGGAATAAAAAAAATATAACAAGGGGCGGTAAAAAAGCATTTTTTACCGCCCCTTGTGTTGGATAGGGATAACAAATTTATGGTTCATGTTCCGTACAGCGTGAACAAATACCGGTAGGGGTTGATGCCCTCATCAACCCGAAACGATGTCCCGTGTGGTGTGCTTTTCGGCAGGAGCAAGCCCCTGCCCTACGGGCGTTAGCGCACATTTTTGCGATATTGCATATTAGTGTGTTGTAGGGGTCGATGCCTTCATCGACCCGAAACGCCGCAAATATGTATTACTGCTCCGGAGTAAGCTCACGTGCCACAAACACACCGCTCGCCGATGCGTGCGACAGCGAATGTGTTATACCGCTGCCGTCGCCTATCACGTACAGTCCCTTATGCTTTGTTTCAAGATTATCGTTAAGCTCTACCTCCATATTATAGAACTTAACCTCAACTCCGTAAAGGAGCGTATCGTCATTCGCTGTACCCGGCGCAATCTTATCGAGTGCGTGTATCATCTCGATTATACCGTCAAGAATACGTTTCGGAAGCACAAGGCTCAAGTCGCCCGGAGTTGCCGAAAGAGTAGGTGTTACAAGTCCCTCCTCTATTCGCTTTACGTTACTTCTTCTTCCTCTTATAAGGTCGCCGAAACGCTGTACTATTACGCCGCCGCCGAGCATATTCGACAGTCTTGCAATGCTTTCGCCGTAGCCGTTGCTGTCCTCAAACGGCTCCGAGAAATGTTTCGACACAAGCAGTGCAAAGTTGGTGTTTTCGGTACGCATTTTCTCGTCCTCATAGCTGTGACCGTTTACGGTAACGATACCGTTTGTATTTTCATTTACGACAATTCCGTAAGGATTCATACAAAATGTACGCACATTATCCTCAAACTTTTCCGTGCGGTACACAATCTTGCTTTCGTACAGTTCGTCCGTCAGATGCGAGAACACAACCGCCGGCAGTTCCACTCTCACGCCAATGTCGACACGATTTGATTTGGTCTTGATGTCAAGATTTTTGCAGACCGTTTCCATCCACTTACTGCCGCTTCTGCCGACCGAAATAATACAGTTAGTGCATTCATACGTTTCGTTTTCACAATCGATTTTATATCCGCCGTCAACCTTTTCCACATTATTTACGGGCGTATCGAAATAGAAATCTATTTTATCCTTTAATGCGTTATATATGTTTTCAAGCACGATAAAATTAATATCCGTTCCGAGATGTCGCACCGAGGCGTCAAGCAGGTTAAGCTTATTCTGAATACAAAGCTTTTTGAACTTCGTTCCCGTTGTGGAATACAGCTTTGTTCCCTCTCCGCCGTACTGCATATTGATGTCATCGACATATTTCATAAGCTCAAGCGCTTTTTTCTTGCCGATATGCTCGTGCAGAGTACCACCGAAATTATTCGTTATATTATATTTACCGTCCGAAAATGCGCCCGCACCGCCGAAACCGCTCATAATCGAGCAGACCTTACAGCCGATACAGGATTTCACCTTTTCGCCGTCTATCGGACAGCGTCTTTTACGGAGCGAGTGTCCCGTTTCAAACATTGCCACTTTAAGATTCGGATTTCTTTTCATTAATTCATATGCCGAGAATATTCCGCCCGGCCCTGCGCCTATAATAATTACATCATATTTCATAATTATATCCGTTCCTTTCAAACGCACAAAGAAATTGTGCAGACTTATCCTCCGCATAAAACAAATTATACATTAAATTTAACATAAAGTCAAGTTTTACGGACGGCAAAAATTGCCGTCCGTAAAACTTAATAATTATTTAAAATAATTTACTCCTGCCTCAAACAGTTTCTGATTTTTGTTTCCGGGTACGTTAAACGCAATATTTTCGCCTATACGTTCGCTGTGTCCCATTTTGCCGAACACTCTGCCGTCGGGGCTTGTGATACCCTCTATCGCCGCCGCAGATCCGTTCGGGTTCCACTCCGTATCATACGTAGCCTTTCCGTCCGTATTTACATACTGCGTTGCAATCTGACCGTTCTTTGCAAGGCTCGCTATAATCCCGTCCGATGCCGCAAAGCGTCCCTCACCGTGCGAAAGCGGAATGGTGTGAATATCTCCGACATTCACATTCGCAAGCCACGGGCTGTTATTTGACGCAATCCTTGTATATGCCATACGTGAGATATGTCTGCCGAGCGTATTGAACGTGAGCGTCGGGGACGATTCGTCAAGGTCACGTATTTCGCCGTAGGGAACAAGTCCGAGCTTTATAAGCGCCTGGAAACCGTTACAGATACCGAGCATAAGTCCGTCACGGTTTTTGAGCATATTCATTACAGAGTCCTTAACAAGCGGATTTCTGAACGCTGTTGCGATAAACTTACCGCTGCCCTCCGGCTCGTCACCGCCCGAAAATCCGCCCGGGAGCATTACTATCTGCGCATTGTCTATGCGCTTTTTCATCTCCACCATAGAGTATGCAACGTCCTCGCCCGTCAGATTTCTTATAACAAACACGTCTGCCACACCGCCTGCTCTCTCAAACGCTTTTGCGGTATCGTACTCGCAGTTTGTACCGGGGAATACGGGTATAAATATACGTGGTTTTGCAAACTTTTCGTTTGCCGTAACGATATTTCTATGATTAAAGCTGTAAGTTTCGGGTTCCGTTCTGCTGTCCTTAACCTTTGTCGGGAACACCTTTTCGAGTGGAGCTTTCCATACCGACAGAGCCTCGCCAAGGTCAATATTCACCGCACCGACCTTGATTTTTCCGCTGTTGTTCGTATATCCCACGGTAACTCCGCAGTCCGTACCGTTCTCCACTTCAAGCACTATCGAGCCTATGGGAGCATAGAACAGCATATCGTTTGTAACGTTTTTATCAAACTCAACGCCTATCATATTTCCGAACGCCATTTTGCTTACCGTTTCACACAAGCCGAAGCCTTTCACAACCGATGCGGAAAGCACCTTTCCGTCCGATATAAGCTTATGCACGTTCTCATACATTGCCTTCAATGCGTCAAAATCGGGCAAATCGTTTTTGTCACGCTTAAGCGTGAACATAACAAGCTTTGTACCCGTCTTTTTAATCTCCTGCGACACAATCTTATCCGCCTTGAGCGGTGCAACCGCAAACGACGTAAGCGTCGGCGGAACGTCAAGGTCATTGAACGAACCGCTCATCGAGTCCTTGCCGCCTATCGCCGCAATGCCGAGTTCAAGCTGTGTTCTGTATGCGCCCAAAAGTGCGGCGAACGGTTTTCCCCAGCGCTTGGGGGCTGTTCCGAGTCTTTCAAAATATTCCTGGAATGTGAGATATATTTTCTTATAATCCGCACCTATCGCAACCGCCTTTGACACGGACTCGACTATGGCATATACTGCGCCGTGGTACGGACTCCATTTTGACATTTTCGGATTGTATCCGAATGTCATTACGGTTGCGGTATTGGTTTCACCGCCCAATACGGGCACTTTTGCCGCCATACCCTCGGACGGGGTAAGCTGATACTTTCCGCCGAACGGCATAAGCACCGAGCCTGCGCCGATTGTTGAGTCGAATTTTTCGCAAAGACCCTTTTGCGAACATACGTTAAGATCGGAAAGCGTTTCGAGCCATTTTTTCTTAACGTCGCAAACCACCTCCGCATTGAAAAATCTGTCCTTATCATTCGGCATGGTAACTTCAATATCGGTATTTTTCGGTGCGCCGTTTGTATTAAGAAAATCACGTGATATATCGCATATCGTTTTTTCACGCCATGTCATAACAAGGCGGTTTTCGTCCGTTACCTCCGCAACAATCGTTGCTTCGAGGTTTTCCTCGTTCGCATATGCGATAAATTTCTCGGCGTCATCACTTCTTACAACCACTGCCATTCTTTCCTGCGATTCGCTTATTGCAAGCTCCGTGCCGTCAAGTCCCTCGTATTTTTTCGGCACTTTATCGAGATTTATTCTCAATCCGTCCGCCAGCTCGCCGATTGCGACCGACACACCGCCTGCGCCGAAATCGTTACAGCGCTTTATAAGCGTTGTAACCTTGCTGTCACGGAACAATCTCTGCAATTTCCGCTCTACGGGCGGATTACCCTTCTGCACCTCACTGCCGCAGGTTACAACGCTCTTATCGTTATGCGCTTTTGAAGAACCTGTAGCACCGCCGATACCGTCACGTCCCGTTCTGCCGCCGAGAAGTATTACAACGTCGCCCTTTGACGGTGTTTCACGGATTACGTTCTTCTTGGGTGCGGCGCCGATAACTGCGCCTATTTCCATACGTTTTGCAACGTATCCCTCGTCATATATTTCCTGCACCTGACCCGTAGCCAGTCCTATCTGATTTCCGTAGGAGCTGTATCCCGAAGAAGCCTTGCGTGTTATCTGCCTTTGCATAAGCTTTCCGCCAAGTGTTTCCTCAAGCGATTTTCTCGGATCGCCTGCGCCCGTCACACGCATTGCCTGATAAACGTACGAACGTCCCGACAGCGGATCTCTTATTGCGCCGCCCAGGCACGTTGCCGCACCGCCGAACGGCTCTATCTCGGTCGGGTGGTTATGCGTTTCGTTTTTGAACATTATAAGCCATGGCTCGTCCTTGCCGTCAATATCCACGTTAACGACTATCGAGCAGGCGTTTATCTCCTCCGACTCGTCTATTTCATTTAAAAGTCCACGGCTTTTAAGCTGTTTTACTATTATCGTTGCCATATTCATAAGGCAGGCGTCCTTGCCCTTGGGATAGAGCGTTTCCTTTGCCTTTTGATACTCCGCATACGAGTCCTTTATGACATCGGCATACTTTCCGTCATTTACGGTAACATTATTTATTCTTGTGGAAAACGTTGTGTGACGGCAGTGATCCGACCAGTACGTGTCAATCATTCTTAACTCCGTAACGGTCGGGTTTCTTTTTTCGTCCTCGCTGAAATAACGGCGGCAGAATTTAAGATCGTCCGCATCCATTGCAAAACCCATTTTATCTATAAACGCCTGCACATCACTGTCGCTCATATCGGTAAACCCGTCAACCGTTTCAACGTCTGACGGATATGCAATATCCATATCGAGCGTTTTCGGCTTTTCAAGGTCAGCCTCACGTGCCTCAACGGGGTTTATGACATATTTCTTTGCGGCGTCAAGCTCCGCATCGCTCACATTGCCGATAAGCACATAAACCTTTGCACTGCGTACCTTGGGGCGCTCCTTTTCGGTAAGTATGGATATACATTCCTCTGCCGAAGCGGCTCTCTGGTCAAACTGTCCCGGAAGAAATTCCACCGCAAACACTCTGCCCTCGTTTATTTCTATTTCCTCATCAAAAGCGTTGTCAACGGGAGGCTCGGAGAAAATAAGAGTTCTCGCCTTTTTGTATTCCTCATCGTTTATTCCCTCGACATCGTAGCGGTTTATTATTCTGACTTTTTCAAGTCCCGTCATTGAAAGATTTTCTCTTAAATCCTCCAGCACCTCTTTCGCTTCAATGTCAAATCCGTCTTTTTTTTCAACAAAAATTCTTCTTACTTTTTCCATTGTTTCAGCCCTTTCCGTATAACCCCGTTTTCCCTTTGTTCTTATATATTAAGTCCGAGCAGAGTTCCCTGCCCGTCCGAATATTCTATCACCGCCGTTTTGGCATTATCGAGAAAAAATCTGTCACAGCACTTCGGCGGAAGTCCCATAAGATGCGTGATTATGCTCCTTGCGGTTAAAAGATGCGTTACCATAAGCACCTCGCCGCCCTCATGCTGTGCGATTATCTTATCCGCCGAGTCGGCACACCGTTTATACAACTCCTCTATGCTCTCACCGCCGGGGGGATTTTCGTAAAACCACAAATCGTTCTCACGTCTGAATGCGTTGGGGTGTTTTTGACGTATTTCATCACGGGTCATACCCTCCCATTCTCCGAAATCACGTTCGATAAGTCCGTAATTCATAATAAGGTTGAGATTTCTGTGCATAGCGGCTATCGGTGCGGCGGTATTGACCGCACGAACGAGCGGACTCGTATACACCGCCTCAAAATTTACATCGGAAAATTTATCGGCAAGCTTTCTTGCCTGCGAAACGCCTATCCCGTTAAGGGGTACATCACTGCGCCCGATACAGGCGTTTTTTATGTTCTCGTCCGTCTGACCGTGACGGACTATATACAGCTTTGTCATATAGGACTGTCCTTTCCGTATTATTCTTATATTATTGTATCATACTTGAATTATTTTCGCAATTGCCAATCATTACTAATTTACCCACGGTACGGCGAGTAAAAATTATTTATTATATTTTAATTTTTGTATTGACAAAACGCCCGAAATGTGATAATATATACGGGTACTTGAGATGCGGGAGTGGCTCAGTGGTAGAGCGTCACCTTGCCAAGGTGAACGTCGCGAGTTCGAATCTCGTCTTCCGCTCCATATAAAAACAGATTGTTTTTACAGTCTGTTTTTTTTATTACCAAAAAAAACAAACTGCGGAAAATAAATTTCCGCAGTTTATTTTTTGTCACATAACCTGCCTGCCCTCAAGTGCTTTTATAATAGTAATTTTATCCGCATATTCCAGGTCGGAGCCTATCGGTATTCCGTGAGCTATACGTGTTACCTTTACGTCAAACTGCGCAAGCAGCTTAGAAATATATACAGCCGTGGCAGTTCCGCTTACGGTAGGATTTGTCGCAAGAATCACTTCTTTTACCGTATCGTCGGCAAGGCGCAGCAAAAGCTCGTTGAGCTTAATGTCGTCCGGACCTATGCCGTCCATAGGCGACAGCGCTCCGTGCAGAACATGATACAAGCCGTTATATTCGTTTGTGTTTTCTATTGCCGATACGTCCTCCGGGCTTTCCACAACGCAGATAACCGACCGATCACGCTTTTGCGACGAGCATATGGCACAAGGCGATTCATCGGTCAGGTTCTGGCAGTATTCGCAAAGATGGATTTTCTCCTTTGCTTCGGTTATGACCGAAGCCATTGACTGAGCCTCGTCCTTTGACATTCGCTCGAGAATATAAAACGAAATCCTCTCCGCACTTTTTCTGCCCACGCCCGGAAGCTGTTCAAACTTTTCAATCAGCCTTTCTATAACCGGGGAATGCATCAGAATAATCCCGGTATGTTAAGTCCGCCGGTTACGGCGCTCATACCCTCTGCCATCATATCGTCAGCCTTCTTTATGGCGTCGTTTACAGCAACGGTGATAAGGTCCTCAAGTGTTTCAACGTCCTCGGGATCAACCGCCTCCGGCTGTATTTTGAGCGAAACAATTTCCTTTTTACCGCTTACGGTTACAGTTACCGCACCGCCGCCCGATGTAGCTTCAACGGTTTTATCCTCAAGCTCCTCCTGTATGCGTTCCATTTCCTCCTGCATTTTTTGAGCCTGCTTTATAACACTGCCCATATTCTTTTTCTGATTCATTCCCGAACCTGAAAATCCCTTATATCTTCCCATTTTAAAAATCCCTCTTTCTTTTTATTTATTCATCTTCGGGGTCGGCGATTTCGCCGGCCTCTAAAAATTCTTCTCTGTCATCTTCCTCAAACGAGGACTGCGAAAAGTTATCGTCCTCCGCAGTATGCGTTAAAAATTCCGAATCATCGCTCATTTCGATTATATCACCGAAATTTTTCGCCAAAGCGTCAAGCGGATCTCCGCCACTGACCTCTTCGGTTTCGCCGACCGACGGCAAACTCCAGAAATCAATAATATGACCCTCCAACTCATCCTCGTAAGCGGCTTTTATAATATAATCGCTTCCCGAAAGCTTGCGGAACAATTTAATGAGCGTATCCTTGTAATTAACCGCCAAATCCTTTGAAAACGCCTCTTCACGCTTAAACAAAAGAATTATTCCATCGGCGTCTATCGTTATCGGGCGGTTTATCAGAAATCCTTTCAAATACCCTGCCTGACTGCACATTGACGCCGCATATTTGTCCCATTTTTTTGCCAGAACAACAAGCGGATTTGCGCCGTTAAGTTCCGATTGCGGAATTGGATTGAAAAGCTTTATGCTTACTTCTTTTTTCTTCGGCAAAGCTTTTTCCTCCGTTTGAACGGGGGCGGCAGCAACGCCGTTTTTGAGTTTTTTCTCTATTTCGTCAAGCCGTGCCGATATATCTCCGCTTACTGAAACCGCCGGCGTCTGCATCGAGCGGAGCTTGTCCATAAGCGCTTCGGGCGTTGAGTCAAGCTCGGGCTGTGCAAGCCGTATAAATGCCAACTCGTATATAATCCTCGGGTTTTTTACCCATTTCGCCTCCGAGCGCACCTGTGACAGCACCGATACGGCATTGTTTATTTTTTCAAAGGTCAGCTTTTCGCACTGCGCCTTTAATTTTACCATATCTTCACTGCTGTAGTCAAGTATGCTTTCAGGCTCTTTGCTCACCTTGCAGACCAAAAGGTCACGGACATATTTTATTACCGAATCCGCAAACGTGTTAAGGTCACGTCCTGCGGAAAGTACGTCATCTATTGTCTTTAAAATATCATCGGGCGAATTGCGGATAACCGCATCTATTATCCCGAAAACGTTTTCCTGTGTTGAAATGCCGAGTGTTTCGATTATATCGTCCTCGGAAATGCTTGCGCCGCAAGCCGAAACCACACGTTCAAGCACGCTCAATGCATCACGCATGGAGCCATCGCCCAGACGTGCAATCATTCTGTATGCACCGTCCGTCAGCGTAAGCTTGTCGCCGTGAGCTATCTCCCTTAAACGTGTTACTATATCGTCCACACGTATACGCCGAAAATCAAACCGCTGACATCTCGAGAGTATCGTCTGCGGAACTTTCTGCGGTTCGGTTGTGGCAAGTATGAATATAACGTGTTCGGGCGGTTCTTCAAGCGTTTTCAAAAGCGCATTGAAAGCCTCGGTTGTGAGCATATGCACCTCGTCTATAATATAAATGGTATATTTTGCGGCGGAGGCAACATATTTCACATCGGAAATTATTTCACGGACATCATCTATTTTTCTGTTCGAAGCGGCGTCTATCTCGTTTACGTCGAGAATACTGCCGTTTAGTATGCCCTTGCATATTTCGCACTCGTTACAGGGTGAGCCGTCATGGTTGTTAAGACAGTTCACCGCACGCGAAAGCACCTTTGCGCAGGTGGTTTTTCCCGTTCCGCGCGTACCGCAGAAAAGATATGCGTGTCCGATTTTTCCGCTTACTATTTGGTTTTTCAGAGTTTTGGTTATATGCGTCTGACCGACAATATCCTCAAACACCATCGGACGCCATTTTCTGTAAATAGCCTGATGCGCCATACAAAACCCTCCTTATACCAAAAAACGCCCTCAGGCGTCAGATTTATCAAAAGGCTCCGACCGAGTTTGCCGTAACACATTAAAAGCACCGCTTAGTGCTGCTTGGTTCCCCATCTGACACGGTTCACGGGTTTTAATCGCACGGGCTCGGTCATCATCGCCGAAAGTTCACAATTATGCAATGCACAACTCACTTTTCTATTATACATTATTTTTTGTAAAACTGCAAGAGTTTTTTTGATATAATTTGAAAATATTTTTTGCGTACAGTAATTGCTCTATAAAAGAAAAACACCCCTGCCTGAGCAGGGGTGTTTTTCTTATAAGCTATTTATTCTCCAAAAATCTTTGCAGAATTGCCGCCGATTCAGCTCTTGTTGTATTATCCTGCGGTGCAAACATATTATTGTCCTTGCCCTGCATAATACCCTTAAGCTTGCAATACATAACGGACTCATATGCCCAATCCGAAATCTTTTCAAGGTCGGCATAATCCAAATTGATTGCCCAATCGCCGTTCGGGAGCAAGCCCTTGCAGCCTGCATATCGGAACATAATTGCCGCAAGCTGCTCTCTTGTGATTTTCTCATTCGGGGCAAATTCGGTTTCCGAATATCCGCTTACGATTTTCTCGCTTGCCGCCCAGCGCACAGCCTCGGCATAATAGCTGTTTGCATCTACGTCCGTAAACGTCATGGCATAATCTGTCTGAGGTTCGCCCTCGGCTCTCCACAGAATTGTTACAAACATACTGCGTGTAAGCGGTGAATTCGGCTCAAAGAATGTATCGGAAACACCGTTCATCAAGCCATTTTTGTTGACATACTCAACATCTTTACAGAACCAATCGTCCTCGGAAACATCCGTAAACGGATTTTTCCATTCCGAACCCGACGGCTTATCGGGCTTGGTTTCTTCTGCCGTCCACTTTGCATAAAGCGTGAAGTTTTTCACTACCTTTTCAGCAAAATCATAAGCCGTCTTAAGGTCTTTGTCGATATACCAGCCGTCAAATACGAAACCGTCTTTGACGGGTTTTTCCGGCTCGGCAACGGTCTTATTCTTTTCAACCTTAACATTATTGATTGTACCTCCGCCGTTTGTTTCAAATTTCACGGTGTAGTACGTTGCGGCACCGCCGCCACCGCCGCCGGTACTTCCGCCGCCCGAGCCTGACGAAGGTCTGACGGACAGCGGTGCGCTTATGATTTCGTGTGTATTTTCTGCCGCTGTTCCCGTCAGATTGGGTGTAATCGTGTAGGTTACAGAGGTTGAGAAGTTTCCTTTAAGCGTATATGTTTTGTTGTTTGAAGCCGTAACATCGGTTAAAGTTACAGCATCTTCACCGTTTTTAACCTCAAAATTCGCAATACCGAGACCGTCTATCGGTTTGTCTAAGTTAATAACGATATATGAAGTTCTTGTCGTTCCGGCGCTTGCTCTGACGCCGATTTTTGTAACCGTAACCTTACCGACCGCAAAAGTAATGTCGTAATTGTCGGCGCTTACTCCGCTTGCCGTTGTCGCATTTGAGTGCTCCCCGATCGGAGTCTGCTCGTTTATGTCGGCATTATAGCTTAACGCAAGCTCTCCCGTTAAAACGTCTTTTGTTTCGCCGTTCTTAAATCCTATGTACTCTGCTTCAAGAGCGGGGTTTGTTGCGCCGTATTCACGGACAACGTCCTTAGCTTTGATTGTCAACGGCGCTTTTGTAACCGTCAGCGTTCCTTTCTGATCGCTTACGGCAAAGCTTCTGTTGTCATCGCCTGTTGATGTAAGTGCTACGTTAATGTCATATGTGTCTGCTTTCGCCTTTTTATCTGCGCCGTCGCTTGCGAAAGTAACATAATTTATCATTTCCGCCGCAGTTGCCGCATTGCTGTCGCCGCCTACGATTTCAAGCTCATATTGCGGATCTTCGCCGTATTCCTTTGAAATATCCTTTGCCTTTACCGTAATGTTTGCCTTATTGATATGCAAGGTTGCGTTTCCGCCTCCTGAATAACGCTCGTCGGTAACGGTAAAGCTTACTGCGTATGTGCCGGCGTTTTTCGGCTCTGTAACGGAGCTGTCCGTTATGAGAGTATATGTCACATCGACATTTTTGTCCGCACCCGACAGAATGGGTGTAAAGCCTGCATTGCCCGAAATAAGCGTAACAGACTGCACATCGCCGTTATACGTTTTTACGGTGTCTGCGGCGTACAAGTTGATATACGCCTTTTCCACTCTCAAAGTGAATGTTGCCGTTGCTCCGCTGTAATTTTCGTCAGCCGTTGCCGTAAAGGTAACGTCGCCGGGCTTGAGCGTTGTGACCGTTCCGTCTGCGGAGATTTCCGCAACGGACGGGTCGCTCGACGCCCACGTTACATCTACTTTGGATTTTCCGTAAAATGCGTAAAGCATAAATGACTGACCCACGCTCGTTGTGTTTGACGCACCCGTGATAATGAGCTGACCGCCTGTTGCTCCCACGATTGTGAGAACTCCCAGATTGTCGTTTTCGTCATTCAGATATTCAAATCTGTAATTTTCAACAATTCCGCCCGAAAGGGTGACATTGTATTGTCCTACGGGGCTTGAAGCATTTGCTATTGTGCTTGCAACAGGCTCTGCAAGGACAACCGCTTTGGTGTCGCCGTATTTGAAGTCTGACGCATCGTATTCGATTTCAAATATGGGATTTGCCTCTCCGTATGCTCTGGTCTCATTTTTCGCCCATACCCTGAGCGGTGCTTTTTCAATAACAAAGTTCTGCGTTTTTGTAACCGTTTCAAAGTTATCGCCCGAAATTGTTAATATAGCGGTATAACTGCCGGCGTTCTTCGGCGGTTCCGCCTGCGGAATATAAATCCCCGTACCGGCATAGGTTATTGCCCAATCTGCGCCCGCCGTGAGGTTTACCGCACTTGCGGCAATGCTATCACCGTAGGTATAGCTGTTTTGTATGCCCGAAATGCCACCGTCGGGCGTTGCCTTGTTTATAATAAGCGTTGCTCTCTGCACGCCTTTGTAATTACCGTTTGCGCTGACCTCAACGGTATATGTTCCCGCCTCCGCCGGAATATCGGGCGTGCCGTTGTAGGTTATGTCATACGTTGCGCTTTGGTCGCTCGGCACTACATTTACAGCCGTAATATTGCCGTATGTCTGTTCAAGGTTTGAAATATCAAACGTTACGTCTTTTGCCACAGGCACGAATATAACCTTTGCCGAAACATCACGGTAATTGTCGCTCCTCTTTACAACGCTGATTTCAACATTCTGACCCACAGCATTGCCGATGGTAACGGTTGTTACGGCGCTGTCTGTGCTTGAAAGGGTTACATTTGCGTTGTTGACCGTCCATTCATATGTACCGCCGTCCTTGCCGCCGACCGACGTAAGCGCAAAGCTGTCGCCGTACCGTACAGTACCGGGCAGACCCGTGATAAATAGACTGTCCTGCGTTGCTTCGCCGACCTTAACCGTTACACTACTCTGCGAGGTTGTGTAATTTACTGTATCGTTCAAAACGATTTCGGCAGTATATGTGCCTGTTTCGCTCGGAATTACCGTTATACCGCTTTCATCGGTATAATTGATTTGATAATCTCTGAATATTCTGCCGTTTTCATCGCTTGCGGATACAGCAAGCGTTTTTTCCGTTCCGTCATAAATAAATGACGTCTGACCGATGACAAAATCAATATTCAAAGGCTTAATATCTGCCGTTGCTGTAGCTTCGAGGGCGGTAAACGCATAGTTTGCCGACTTTGCGCCCGTAAGTCCTCTTGCAATTAATTTAACTGTTTTTCCGTCTGCGCTGTCTGCGGAGTCAAATTCCGCATTTCCGATAATCTGCACCTGACCTGCGTCTGCACCAAGTACGCCGATTATATCGGTTACGGTTGCCTGCGCATTTGTTGTTCCGTCATACTTTTTGCTTTCTGCTGAAATACTGAATCCCGTAATCTCAATCGGCTCTATGTTGACGGTTGTCTGCAATGCGGCTGACGAAAGGGTGTATAAGTCTTTTTTGCCGCCGGAAAGCGTGATATTTGAAACATAGACTATTTTTCCGTTGCCTGCGTCCGCATTTATCATAGAACCTGACGCTGCTGCGGAAATTTCGTCATTGTTTGCGATGTTTTCGAGCGAAACGCTTACCTGTACGCCGTTTTCGCCGTTGTACTTTCTGTTCTCTGCCGTTGCTGTCGGTGTTAAGACTCTCTTTTTTGCCGCAAAGCTTCTTACGGCGTATCTGTCCTCAAATCCGTCAAGAGTGCTCTTTGCACGGATTGTCACCTTGCCGACGCCGCTTATGGTAACCTCTCCGCTTACTGCGTCTATGCTTGCAATACTGTTTCCGTCGGTTATCTCATAAGTCACCGTACCGCTTGCCCCGTAGGGTGAAACCGTAAAGCTGTCGCCGTAATATACGCTTTCGGGGACATCTTCAATAGAGAATACGTCCTGCTGTTCTGCGGTTGCGCTGATATACATAAATCCGATATTGTCATAATCCGATATAACGGGTAATGCGGTATTTGTAACCGCATATTTTCTTTTAATGCTGTACTTGTCTGTGCTGTCTCCCGTAATGTCGATTACGTATAAGTATTTGCCTACGGTGATTGCATTTGTAACCGGCGATACGGATTTTAACTCGCCGCTGTTTTCGTCCACCGCATAATACTTAACGGAAATATCGCTGTCAGGTATATCCTGTGCAGACGGTACAGCCGTGATTTCACGGGGCGTATCCGCCTTGTAGACATGATTTGTGCCGCTTACCGTAAATGTAATGTCTTTTTTCCACAGACTGTAAAGCTCGACATCCCCCGAAACAGTATACGTATTGCCTAACTTATCTCCGCCTTTCGTTTCGGACCAGCCTCTGAACATTTCTGAGGAGAGTACAGGCAAAGAAACCGTGTCGTCTTTGTTGCCGTAAATACCGGAAAGTTCTCTGTAATTAGTCTCATCATCTTCATTTGTCATAAGGCTTACCTTGTAAACCTTTTTTGCAGTGTCGCTCGTGAGAGTGGGGTACAGGTCATTACCTGTGCCCGAAAGCTTTTGTCCCCATACTTCACGAGGCAGGCGATGTGCCACATCACCGCTTGCAAACTCGGCGGCGGTTTTTGATGATGTACCGTTATCTCCTCCGTTTATACCGCCTGCTGCCGTGCCTGTAAGATAATAGCAGTTATCGACCTGACCGAAATCTCCCACACTGCCGGCAATACTGCCGATATAACTGCCTCCTTTGACCGTGCCGACATTGACGCAATTTTTGATTGCGCCGCTATTATTATATCCGGCGATACCGCCGATATAGATGCCTGTACCGGTAACAGAAACATCACTGAAGCAATTTTCGATTGTCCCGTTATTATTAGATCCGACAATACCTCCGGCATAGGACCAGCCTTTAACCGTGCCGCTGACGCTGAGGTTTCTCACTCCGCCGATGTTATCCACTTTACCGAAAAGACCCGCATAATCTTCCCTTTTATTTATATAAAGCCCTGTGATTTTGTGCCCGTTTCCGTCAAATATACCTCTAAACTGTCCTCTCGTACCAACGCCGCCGATCGGAATCCATTGGTTGGCGTCGCTTCCGCCGAGGTCGATGTCCGTCATAAGCTTTATATACTCGCTTTTTTTGATGCCGTTGTTGACGACACCGTAGTCGTTGCCGCTGTTGACATCGTCACGCAGGTATGTAATTGATGACAAATCCAGTATCTTGTACGGATTTGCTTCCGTGCCGTCGCCTTGAAGTCCTACATCGAGCGTAAGCGTAAGCTCATTTGAGGTATCATCATATGCCGACATAAGCGCAATGCCGTTGTTTGCTACGGAAAATTTAACCGTGCTTTTGCCTGCGCTTATCGGCGTTCCCGTAATTGTTCCGTTTTGGAACGAAAGTCCGTCCGGGAGAGTACCGTCCGCAAGAGAGAATGTGAAATTTTTCTGCGTTGAGCCTGATTTGTTTGCCACAAAATCATTCAAATCAACCGACACCGCTTCCTGCTGTTTCAGTTTAACATTGCTGTCGGCTTCGGTTCCCGTTGTATTTTCTTTTCCCACTGCGTATAACGTCATATCGCCCGAAACGGGGTCGCTGTATCGGAACGGAACAGCGGAAATATCTTTCGACTTAACCCAATGTAAAAAGGTATAAGCGCCCATTCCCGTAGGATTTGCGGGGAAATAATCGCTCTCGTTTGAGGCATTTGCATACTGAACGGCATATTCCTTGTAACCGCTCTCTGCCGTACTGTCCTTTAACATAAAGGTCACTGCGTAAACCTTTTTTGCGCTGTCGCTTGTGAGGGTGGGATACGGTTCTTTATCACTGCCCGAAAGCTTTTGTCCCCAAATGAATGTACTTGAGTTTTTCTGCAGCTTGTATGCCACCTCACCGCTTTCAAACTCGGCGGCGGTTTTTGATGATGTACCGTAATCTCCTCCGTTTACACCGCCTGCCGCCGTGCCTGTAAGATAATAGTTGTCGTAACTTCTTCCAATGGAAAGCCCACCGATAATTGCGCCGACATTGCTTGTTCCTGAAATTTTGCCGCTGTTATAGCAGTTTTCAATTCCTCCGTTCGTCAGCGCTCCGACAATACCGCCGACTTCTTGGTCTCCCGAAACTGTGCCGGCGTTATAACAATCTCTGATATTACCGGAGTTTTGTCCGGTAATACCGCCGGCCCGTTCACTGCTGTCCACCGTAACGGAGCTGTAGCACCTTTCAATAGTACCGCTGTTGCCCCCGACAACACCGCCGATTGAGATGTATCCCGTAACTTCGCCGCTGACGCCAAGGTCTTTAATGCTGCCTCCCGAATATCCGAACAAACCAACATATGTAGTAGGACCGTATGGAGTTTTTGTTTTTTTGACATATAAGCCTGAAATACTGTGTCCGCCGCCGTCAAAGTTACCGTTAAACGGCTCGTAGCGGGTACCGATCGGCGTCCATTGGTTGCTTTCGCTTCCGCCGAGGTCGATGTCCGTCATAAGCTTTATATACTCGCTTTTTTTGATGCCGTTGTTGACGACACCGTAGTCGTTGCCGCTGTTGACATCGTCACGCAGGTATGTAATTGATGACAAATCCAGTATCTTGTACGGATTTGCTTCCGTGCCGTCGCCTTGAAGTCCTACATCGAGCGTAAGCGTAAGCTCATTTGAGGTATCATCATATGCCGACATAAGCGCAATGCCGTTGTTTGCTACGGAAAATTTAACCGTGCTTTTGCCTGCGCTTATCGGCGTTCCCGTAATTGTTCCGTTTTGGAACGAAAGTCCGTCCGGGAGAGTACCGTCCGCAAGAGAGAATGTGAAATTTTTCTGCGTTGAGCCTGATTTGTTTGCCACAAAATCATTCAAATCAACCGACACCGCTTCCTGCTGTTTCAGTTTAACATTGCTGTCGGCTTCGGTTCCCGTTGTATTTTCTTTTCCCACTGCGTATAACGTCATATCGCCCGAAACGGGGTCGCTGTATCGGAACGGAACAGCGGAAATATCTTTCGACTTAACCCAATGTAAAAAGGTATAAGCGCCCATTCCCGTAGGATTTGCGGGGAAATAATCGCTCTCGTTTGAGGCATTTGCATACTGAACGGCATATTCCTTGTAACCGCTCTCTGCCGTACTGTCCTTTAACATAAAGGTCACTGCGTAAACCTTTTTTGCGCTGTCGCTTGTGAGGGTGGGATACGGTTCTTTATCACTGCCCGAAAGCTTTTGTCCCCAAATGAATGTACTTGAGTTTTTCTGCAGCTTGTATGCCACCTCACCGCTTTCAAACTCGGCGGCGGTTTTTGATGATGTACCGTAATCTCCTCCGTTTACACCGCCTGCCGCCGTGCCTGTAAGATAATAGTTGTCGTAACTTCTTCCAATGGAAAGCCCACCGATAATTGCGCCGACATTGCTTGTTCCTGAAATTTTGCCGCTGTTATAGCAGTTTTCAATTCCTCCGTTCGTCAGCGCTCCGACAATACCGCCGACTTCTTGGTCTCCCGAAACTGTGCCGGCGTTATAACAATCTCTGATATTACCGGAGTTTTGTCCGGTAATACCGCCGGCCCGTTCACTGCTGTCCACCGTAACGGAGCTGTAGCACCTTTCAATAGTACCGCTGTTGCCCCCGACAACACCGCCGATTGCGCTGTATCCCGTAACTTCGCCGCTGACTCCAAGGTCTTTAATGGTGCCTTCCGAATATCCGAACAAGCCCACATATATAGGACCGTATTGAGTTTTTGTTTTTTTGATATATAAGCCGGAAATACGGTAACCGCTACCGTCAAAGGTACCGTTAAACGAATTGTCGCGGTTACCGATCGGCGTCCATTGGTCGCTTTCGCTTCCGCCAAGGTTAATGTTCTTCGTAAGCCGTATATATTTGCCGCTATAGTCATCACCGCCGTTTACATCATCACGGAACGACTTTAGATGATCCACAGTGGAAATGATATAGGGATCAGCCTCCGTACCGCTGCCCCCGCCAAAGGACGCTGCGGCTGAAACCGTGATACGGTTTACGGGCAAAACCGACAAAAACATTGCCAGTGATATAACGAATGATAAAATCTTTTTTGTTTTCATTTTAATTGTTTCCTCCTTTATCAACGAATTTTCCCAAATATATTTTTATGCCTGCTTTTAGCAGTTTAAGCTGTTCCTGCAGATAAAATTCATCTTCAAACAATGCATAATGTATGCTTGCACGGATAAATACAAAAATCATTGCCCGAAGAATATCTGCCGGAATACCGAGTTTATCCGCCAGGGCATTTGCGTACTCGGTGTAACGCCGGTCAACGCCCTCAAAAAATTTCTTACCGTACTCATGATACTTCGGGTGTGTATATACCTGATACATCAGACGGTATTTCTTGCCGTGTGTCTCTGCCGTCCAGTACGGGATTTCGTCGATAAATTTATCTAAGTCCTCGGCGCACGTCGGTGCTTTTGCCATAAAATCATCTTCGATTTTGCTCATACAATACTCGGTTGACTGAATAATCAGATCGTCAACGTCTTTGAAATATGTATAAAGATTTGCCGGATTTGTCTGGCAATACTGCCCCAAGGCTCTTATTCCCACACCGCTTAAGCCGTTTTCGGCATAGCACTCAAAGCATTTTTCCATAAGCTCGTTTTTCCGTTCTTCGTGAGCTTTTTTGTTGAATACAGCCATATCTTCCCCCTTTGCGATTTTCAATCAATCTTTTGATTGAGTATATCATACTTTGGCTTTTTTTTCAATAGTTTTCGCATAATAATTGCTAAATTTGCGGATAAAAAAGCAATCCGCCGTTTATCTCGGCGGATTGCACGGATTGAGGACAAACCGTTAAGGTTTGTCCTCTTTGTTATTGGGAGTTTGAGGTGCTGACCTCAACTTTAATCGTTTCTGACGACAGGTGCGTCAGAAACGGCTTAAAATCGAAAGTTTCAGATTTTGACACTTCAAAATCCAATCAACGGAACTTTCGATTTTTTCATACAGTAGTTTTGAAAAAAGTGATATATTACTTTTTTCGCCTGTCGGCAATATTTTGCCGACAGGCTCAGTAATCCGACGCTTATTGCGGCGGATTGCATTTTGAACAAGGCTTCAAACCTATACGTTTTGCATCATTCAAATTAACTTCTATACTTGATTTCAAATAAGTACAGCCTTGCGAATGATAACATTTTCCCGACTTTGTTTTGTATACCGTAACGTTGGGCATTTCTGCGGTATTGCCGATGTCGGCGGTCGGTGCGGGAGTTGTTACTGTTATGAACTCTGTATTATGGAGAATTTCATTCTCCCGCACGGTGCCGCTTGTATAGTTGGAAACCGTTGTCGCAGTGTCATTGCCGGGAATTAAACTGAAAAAGTCCGTTTTAACTCCGGCGAAGGATAAAATACAGATTACAATCAAAATACTTGCCAATATTTTAAATTTTTTCATAATATAATATCCTTCTTTCGTTTTTGAATACCGTCAGCGATATTATTTCATAGCTCTGACCATTTTTTCTATAAAAATTACCTGTTCGGTCGGTAAATCTTCAAGTTCCTGTGCTATGCCCTGTAAAATTAACGGCTGAGATGCGTCTATGCTGTCTTTCAATAACTCATCTGCCGATACCTCCAACGCATTTGCCATTTCCACAAACTTGGAAATGCTCGGCTTTTTGCTCCCTCTCTCAATCTCTCTGAGAAAGCTTACAGATATTTCAACCTGCTCCGCAAAGGCTTCCGCAGTTATGTGTTTCGCACGCCTTGCCTGCTTGATTCTTTTTCCCATTTTGCTTACATCTAACATATCTGCGAACCTCCTCACTCAGTATAATTATAATCCAAAATTACCCAATTTAAAATACGCAATGAGAGGTTCGTAACGCTGTAAGTAATAAATTCCCGACTTTTTTACTGCACTCCGCTGTTTTTACAGCTAAAAGTGCGCATAAGAAATCAAAAAAGGGTTTGCCGATTGCAAACCCTTTCTTTGTTCATAAATTATTCCTCTGTGAATGCGTCTTTACCCAATCCGCATACGGGACAGACCCAATCTTCGGGAACGTCTTCCCATGCTGTGCCGGGAGCTATTCCGCTGTCGGGATCGCCCGCTTCGGGATCATATACGTATCCGCAGGGACATGCATACTTTTTCATATAACAAATCTCCTTTTACTTACTCATTATTTGAGATATGGTGTCCATAATTTTATTATGACACCCTCCGCAGCCTGTTGAACATTTGGTAATCTTCTGCACATCTTCAAACGCCTTTTCGACATTTTCAAACTTAGTTTCCTTGTGCAAAGCATTTTCAACATCTGCATAGGTAACTTGCTTGCAATTACAAATAGTATAATTTTCCATATCAAGCCACCGTAATTAACCGAAATATCTCTTTAAAAGCCCCTCAAAGCCTTTTCCGTGACGGGCTTCATCCTTCGCCATCTCATGAACCGTATCATGGATTGCGTCATAGCCGAGTTCCTTTGCACGCTTTGCAAGCTCAAGCTTTCCTGCGGTTGCTCCGCATTCTGCCTCTGCTCTCATTTTAACGTTTGTCTTTGTGCACGGAACAACAACTTCGCCGAGAAGTTCCGCAAACTTTGCTGCGTGTTCAGCCTCCTCAAGTGCGGCTCTCATATAGAACTCGCCTATTTCGGGATAACCTTCACGAATAGCCTGTCTGCTCATTGCGATATACATACCTACTTCCGTACATTCGCCCTCAAAGTTTGCCTTTAAGCCTTCGTAAACGTCAGCCTCAACCTGATCCTTTGCACCTACGCCGATTACGTGTTCACATACGAAATTAAGCGCTTCGCCTTCTTCAACCTTTGTGAACTTTGAACCGGGTACTCCGCACTGCGGACATTTCTCCGGAGCGCTGTCACCCTCATAAACATAACCGCATACGGGACATACATACTTTGCCATAATAAATTCCTCCTTAAAATTGATAATAATAATCATTACTGTTATTATTATACCATAAATTTTTCTTTTGTCAATACTTTTTTGAAAAAAAATATTGTATATATAAAAATCACGCACAAAGTGCGTAATCTTTAATCCTTGCCGAGAATGCTGCGGCAGTTTTCGCATACTCCGTAAAAAACCAGAGAATAACCGAAAACCTTTGCATTAAGCGCTTTTTCCGCAGTTTTTTCAAGCTCCGTGCAAACGGGCATATCCACATCGAAAACGCATTTACATTCCGTACACTCAAAATGATAATGATTATCCGCATTCCCGTCAAATCTGTCGCTTTCGCCCGATGAGGAAACTTTCATTATCTCCCCCATACTTTCAAGCAAAGCAAGATTTCTGTACACCGTGCCGAGACTTATTTTCGGATAATCCTTTTTCAGATCGGCATAGAGCTGTTCGGCGGTAGGGTGATCATATCTGCTTCGGAGCATAGTTATTATCGCCTCACGCTGTTTGCTGTGTTTCAAAACGGCAGCCATTAAAATCACCTCATTTCAATAACAATAATCATTATTGATATTGTATCATATTATTTCACGAAATGCAAGCTTTATTTTTAATTTTTTATAAAGCAGCACGGCTCGGAACTGTCCCACGTCCAGCCGTGAGCGGTAAATATCTTATATATTTCGCTTTCTTCGGTAATTCTTGCCGCTTTTTCCGTTTCGGTCAAGCCCTCGTTATTGGCATAACGTCCCGCATTTTTTGGCACGGGTGCGCCGTAAATGTCACGTGACGGATTGATTTTCGGGTTTATATCTATCGCTATCCCGAACGAATGAGGCGAAAACTCGCCGTTTTCCACGCTGTAATACAATGCGCAGGTATTGTTATATCCCTTTGACGCAAGCTCGGTCGAGTTTAAAAGTGCGGACTGCATCGAATCAAACTCCTCCGCAAGCTCCATTTTCTCAATCGGATACTTTATTTTATACAATTCCTCAAAAATATCAAGCACGTCCGCCGCCGCTCTTTTGTTTACTATCATATGCCCTATTGCCCTTTCGCCGTTGAAATTACAATAAGGAACAGTCAGATACACAAGGTTCTCACGCTTGACGGGCGAATCGTCAAACAGGGTTGTACCGAAAATCTTATCATATATTTCATCGGGAATACCCGTTTTTACACCACGTTCGACAAGCTGTTCTTCATCGGCGGTTTCTGTTTCGCTGCCGATCATTGCGGCAAGCTGTTCATTGGCCGCCGTTTGCTCGGCATAAAGTTTTTGTGTATTATTAAGCTTAACCGTCAGAATTATATTCCACACGACAAGCGCCGACACCACCGCAGCGCACGCACAAAGCAATATTTTTTTACTTCGCATAATACCTCTCCTATTCCAGCGGACGTATACGATAAGTCACTCCGAGTTTTTCGCAGATTTTGCGGCATTCCTCCTCCTCGTCGTGAGTGAGAGTTGTGGAAACGGTGGTCATAACAACTTTCTTTACATAATGCTTAACGTTTTTTGCAAAGTTAAGCATAGCGTCAAAGCTATCTATGCCGAATTTATTGCGTGTAAGCTCAAAATAGCGCTCCTTGCTCGGCGTATTAAGGCTTATCGAAACAACATCTATCTTATTTTCAAAATCGGGCGCAGTGTCCTTTTGCCAGATGAGGTCGGATAAACCGTTTGTGTTTATTCTTGTCGGTTTTTTGTACTTCTCTTTCACAAATTCCGCAACCTCAAGCACATCGTAAAGGCGCTCGGTAGGTTCGCCGAATCCGCAGAAAACAACCTCCTCATACTTATCCATATCAAATTTTTCAAATTCCGCTTTTACCTCGTCAACCGACGGCTCACGCTCAAGCCAAAGACTGCCCGAATGATTCATCTCGTCCCTATCCTGTCTTAAGCAGAACGTGCAGGCGCACGGACATTTATTTGTCATATTAACATACAAACCGTTGTGTACTTCATAGAGTATTACCATTTAAAAAACCTCTCTTTTTTCGCTTTTATAATACAATTATACCATACGTGCAGAAAAATACAATAAAAAAATACGGTTTTTTTGCGATATATTCTCGAAACAGAGGATATATCGCAAACCGTACCTTAATTAATTATATTTTAAACTGTTATATATGTCATTTACATATTTATCATATGTCGAATAATACTTCTGCGCATAATGCATTTCAAATCCTCTTATGCTGTTTCCGTCGACATGATAATAAGCGTAATGGCACTGTCCGTCTTTAATCGTACATATGGCGCACCAATTGTTTCCGCTGTTTTCATAATCCACCGTTCCGGGATATGAGCTTTTGAAATTATCGCTGACGTTTTTCGCCGACAACTGCGAACTATTGCTTGTTGCGCATATTTTAAGAGTTGCAGTATTGTCGGGTGCTTTCAGCGAATATCTTACGAAATTATTATTCTCGTTATACACTTGGAAGTGCGACGGATAACTGCACGAAAAATTATAATCGGAATCCCTGTACACAGTATATGACGGATTGCTTACAACACCAACGCTCGATTTTTGAGTACTGTTTGCCGAAGAATTGCTTGTGCTCGGCATTTTCACATCGGAAGCATTCATTGACAAATATGCCTGCAATGCATATCCGGTTGTTCCTTCAAAAATAACTTTGGCAAACCCGTTTTCCGCCGCCTCCACATAGCTTACCGGTGAACCCAAAGGAATTTCCTTAAGCACCGTTGCCGATGATGACGGCGACTCACGCAATGATATTGCGCTGTTGCAATTTACAACATAATATGTTACAAGCTTTGCCGCATTGTTTTGTTTTTGTTCCGGGGAAGCAGTCGGCAATTGCGATACCAAAGGTGACGCCGACGGCTCAGGCTCCTCCGACCCGTTATTTGAGTTATAGAAAATATATCCGCCTATAATACCTGCCAAAATCAGAATAACAGCCGTCAACACGGCTATTACTGCCGCCGTATGTTTTTTACGTGGATTTTTTTCGTTTTTTTCCGTCTGCGCACTCTGCGTGTAACCGCAATTGGGACAAGTCTGAGAATCTTCGGGTATCTTTGCGCCGCAGTTTCCGCAGAACACATAATTTATCTGTGTATCGGGCGTACTTGATACGCTTGCACCGCACTCACCGCAAAAAGCCGCATCGGCGTCCATTTCCGCTCCGCAGTTTCCGCAGAATTTTTTCGGTTTTGCCTCTACCTTTTTACCGCAATTATCGCAAAACAGCGCTCCGTTTGGCAATTCACTGCCGCAATTTTCACATTTCATATTCTCTCTCCTTACTTATATGCCGGATCTGCCGTATAATCACAAACATACAGCGCTCCGTTATCATTCTCGATTTTATATACCCAATGGTCGGTAACGGTTTTTGATGAGCCGTTTTCCGTAACATTCAGCACCTCTGTGACCCAAACATAATAATAAGCTCCTCCACTGCGTGCGCTGAGTACATCTGTCTTTTGATATGTCTGTTTCAAGTTCGGATGTTTTTGCTTATATTCAGTTTGCTGAGCGTAAGCCGTTGTCCCGGGTTTGATGTATGACGGGACATTGCCTGTCTGCCCGTTCATATAGCTTTCGCACTGGCTGTTAAAAGATACAATAACATTCTTTAATGTTTCCAGAGTTTTGCCGTCTGTCAGCGATGTAGTGCTTATTTCCGGCATCCGCTTATATGTAAGTGATGGATTGTACATATCTGTCACAGCCAAAACCGCCGTACTCGGTTCGGGCGTCGGGGCAATACTCGGAGTCGGGGCAGGCGTTTTGGGGGCAGGCGTGCTTGATTTTGGTTTTACTGTTTCAATAACCACATCTTCCTGTTTGTCCTCTGCCGAGCCGCTGTAAATCAAGTACCCGGCTATCACCGCACCGAGCGCAATGCATATAGCGGCAAGTATGACAATCACTGCCGTACTTTTATTTTTCTTCTTTTTCGGTGCAGTTTTCTGCACTGAAGTCTGCGCTCCATTTACGCTCATACCGCACTCACCGCAGAAAGCCGCATCGGCGTCCATTTCCGCTCCGCAGTTTCCGCAGAATTTTTTCGGTTTTGCCTCTACCTTTTTACCGCAATTATCGCAAAACAGCGCTCCGTTCAGCAATTCACTGCCGCAATTTTCACATTTCATATTCAATCCTCCGTTTATAATTGTGACAGCATTTCATCTTTTATTTCGGTAAACCATTCGCCATGGGCTCCCGATTTTGAAAGATTATCCAAAAGCTTGCCAAAATCGGACTTCTCAATCCAATTACCGATAGCAAAATAATCGTCTGCCGATATATAATCTTCCGGCAATGTAACAGCCTCCATACTGTCATTTCTGTTTGTCTGCATATTTATTGATACAACATCGCTGCTATCATATGTCAATGACAATGAAAATTTATTTTTCTCTTTTTCCGCCTCGTATGAAACATATTTTATCTGCGATTTATCGAGAATATCGCTATTCGTAATTCCCAGTTCATTCTTCAGTGCATCGCCTGACGAAATCGTTACTTCGCCTTCAAAAAATCCGTCTTTCAATTTCAGCGCATTTATATCCGACATATGCACATCAAGCAAAGTACCGCTGTCGCATCTGACATAGCAATCGCTTTCGCATTTTGTGCCTTTGACAGTGCCGTCGCCTTCTATCGATACCTTTTCGTCATCAATATCAAAAACAATTTCGTATGCAAAATTTCTTCCCCAAAAAGCCTTTAAAAAGCTTATCTCATCTCCGTCAGCTTCTACGGACATACCGACAATATCGCCTTTCCCGTTCACAAGCACGGTAAATGCACCGTCGCCGTTTATGTTAATATCACTGTCGTCCAGAAGTTCGTCTACCGCTTCGGTAAAATCACCGTATATTTTATTGGGGTCGGAATTTGACCAATCGGCAAAGGTTTCCGTCATTTTTCTTATTTCTTCATCGGTTTTTGCTTTTTCAAGAACAGCCTGATACACTCTCTGAGCCGTATCGCTGTCTATTTCTGCTGTAAGTGCCGTACACTTATATGATTTTCCGCCGAGAGACACCTCGCTGCGGTGCTTTGTCACGTTGTCCGCCTCATTTACGGCTGTCATAATGTAATCGGAAATAAGTTTTTCAACAATATCCTTTGACGGTATGACATCAACAACGGCATACATCGATTTCATATCTTCCGAAAAACCGTCCCCGCCCATATCTATCTTGATTGATGTCGGATTAATATCGGGAAATGTAATGTACATACTTTCATCTCCCACATCCATCGAAGATTCATATGAACCGATGTAATTATTATTAACCGACAGTGAGGCTTTGGAATAAATCTCTGACCTGTTATTCATCTGAGCCGCTGAAAGCTCTATACTTTTTATCCAGCCGATATTTTCACTTAAATAATTTGAATTTGTACCCATAAGCTTGTTACAATAATCCGAAAGAGCATCTCCGGCGACTATCTCCATTTTGCTTTCGGTACCGTTGTTAAGGAATACATTTTCCTTAAACGTTTCGGTAACTGAAGCTATTTTTTTTGAAATGCCCTCAACATTATTTTTCATAACATAGCTAAAATATTTTTCGGACGGCATGATGTTTGTCAAAACCGCAGTTTTAACATACGGAAAACCGAAAGCAACACCTGCGCCCAATATTACAACAGCAATAATTGTCGCAAACACAGCCTTTTTTCGTTTCTTTTTATTTTTCTTCGGCAAATTCACCGCCGCCAAATCAGCTCGTTCTCCGCAGTTACGGCAAAAAGCCTCTCCCGGAACAAGCTCTTTTCCACACTTTGTGCAAAAAGCCATTTCACAACATCTCCTCGTATAATAAATATAGTAGTTTTTAGAGTTCCTCTCCAAGAACTAT
>ERZ808246.289-NODE-289-length-45129-cov-4.041021_pt1 | contig 45129 bp, 47 predicted proteins | sample MGYA00521083_ERZ808246 | MGnify/ENA primary metagenome ERZ808246 (study PRJEB31516, sample SAMN03275577) | gut metagenome | biome: mammalia-associated habitat; material: feces | host: Papio cynocephalus | place: Kenya | collected 2012-07-07 ... | reverse complement strand
TTTATGGCATGGGCGATGCTATCCGCAAAACCCTTGCCGTCTGCATAGGTGTTAGCATCACCTCTGAACCAATCAAGAGATTGGTTCAGAATATCAATATTAACGTTGATGAAACCCATAGTATTTGTTCTCATGTAATTCCTCTCTTTCTTCCAGCCTTTGGGCTGGAAATAAAAAATTGAAATAATGAGAACGGCAATATTCTATTTTCAATTTTCAAACCGATCGTTGCCGAAATGCTTTTGAGGTTGGAAGTTGCCCTCATGGACAACTTCTGCCCTCACGCCTTTCCCGGCCGTGTCGGGTGGAAATGGGAAAACCCATCTCCTTTTTCTTTATACACGTATTGTACAACTAATGGCCCGGGGCGGCCTAAAAACTTAGTCTAGCCAGCTAGTTTGGCTGGTTAATTTATGGCACATTTTTAGACACTAAAACCGAATTAAGCCCTATAAATCAACGTTTTTTGACACTGCTCATCTCTCCGCCAATACTTAAAATTTCAGGAGAAATTCCCTCTCATTAATCTTCCTGTTTTATAAGTATTATAAAAAATTATCTTTCCAGCTTGTCTCAAATCACTCCCTCATTTCCTTCCTCTCTCTTCTTTCAGCTTTCCATTTTTCCATCTCTCCTATCAAACCCCAAAAATTTTCACCCAATTTCTCACCTTCCCGTTCCCATCGAAAACCACATTTTTTCTCCGCAAAAGCTCCTCGGCCAAATCACGATTTTTTCGATCAGAACGCGCTCCAATTTCCCGGCCGTAAAATTTACCCCATCCAACTTTCAAAAAACGCAAAAAAATAGCGGTTCCAGCTCGCGCCAGACCGCATCGCAAAAAATGTATCATTTTTCATATATATCGTATATTTTATATATTTCCCGCGCCTGGGGTACGCCTAAAACTATACCACCCGGGGGTACACAAAATCTCCAGGCTATACCCATATATACTCCATAATAATTGAGATAAACAGTTCGCGTAGCTAACCGAATGGCCGTGACAATACCCGAGCTGCCTATATATAATGAAGAAAACATCACTCACCAAGGAGGAAAGCCCACCATGTACCCCGACCAGTTCATTTCCAAAACAGCCGCGCACAATAACCCGGAGCAGCTCGAACAGATTCTTACGCAATTTGGGGCCGCAATTATTACCCGGCGCGGAAAGCCAGAATATTTTGTATGGAAATTTGATGATATTGCCGCGACCTATTTACAAAATCGTGAAATGTGATACTATAATATCAACACGTATCCAATTGTTATTGGTTCCTCTGCATTTGCGGAGATGATCCTTAATATTGTAGGACTGAAACATTTTCCCTGCGTAAGCGGGGTTGATCCGTTATATTATAGGATTTAAACCATAACATTGGTACGTTCCCCGCATTGGCGGTGGTTGGCCGGGATGTAGCGCCCGGCCTTTTTTATTGCCCACACCCAACTTCTTATTACGCCACACAACAACTTCTATGCAATTACCAGTCTTACCTACCAAGCCCACTCGCTTCAACAGTTTGGAATTACCCACTATTATAAATATCGCGCACTGATCTGATTTTTTGATTATAATATCCCCTTCAGGTTCCTAGATAGGAACCGATAGGGGTTTGGGGGTCAAGGGAGGTTGACAATTTCACAATCAAAATCTGATGAGTTCCTACTCCTATCCCAAGCAACTTGTCACAATGTCAACTGATCACGTTTGTTTTAATCCAGAACCATACATACATATACATGATAAATGATTTACATGAAACTCGTAACTATTCATATATACATATATTTACAGACAATTACGAATGGAATGAGTAATTGGATGTAAACAACAAGGATTACGTCAGTAATCCGAAGTTGATCAATCCGTGGCAACTTCTCATCGTACCTATTACCATTAACAACATACAAGGTGTTGCAGAACAAATATATGGAGCATCACACTTCGGATATCATCCAAACTCACAATGATCTTTCCATATCCGCATGTACATATTCTCTTGTACGCACATATCATATGGAAATCTCTGAGGAACATTTACATTTAACGTTTTGAAAAAATATCACCAGACTCGTATAATTTGGTGCTAAATTAGCAGAAAATGTTGTATGCGCCGGATGTTTCGCAAAAATCCCCTACATTCTTTTCAACTTCGTATTGATTATATCAATACTCAGTTGTTTCATATCCAATTACTTCGTAATTGTCTATGAATGTATGTTGTTTGTTACTCTTTTGATATTATATGTATATATATCTTTACGAAAAGGGTCAAAAAACCTTGTATTTTCAACGTTTATAGAAAAAAAGTCCACCAAAAATCGTAATTTCGGTTGACAAATTGATATTTGAGAATATATTAATAACTAAATACAAGCTCGTACTATTACAAGGTACTACTAATACAACTTTGTACTACAAACAAAAGTACCACGTGTGAACTTGAACGTATTGACAATTGAACTCTATGAAATATTGTAGGGTCGATTTTTTGGTGGACTTTTGGGAAAGTGGCATTTATGACTAATTATTATATATTTGATTCTATTATGGGGTCGGGCAAGTCTTCTCTGATGCTCAGTATGATGAAAAATCTTGAGACTGGTAGTAACCGTTATGTGTTTGTGGTGCCATTTCTTTCTGAAGTCAAGAGATATAAAACTGAGCTGACGAATAGTTTGGGAGTATCTGATCCAACAGAGCCATTGTTTATTAACGGCGAGACAAAGCTGGAAAATTTTAAATATCTGCTCAAGAAAAAATATCAACGGATCATTATCACCCATTCCACGTTTCAAAATGCGGACAAGGAAGTCGTGAAATTACTCAAGGATGGGAACTATCGGTTGATGATTGATGAAGCGCCAAATGTGATAACCCCCATTGATTATGTGGCAGATGATCTGCTCGTTGCACAGGCCGGTGGATTGGTTTCTGTGGATCCGGATTCTTGGAAGATTTCTTGGACTTGTGAGATTAAAAATTATAATGGAATATTTTTACCGTTGAAGAAATTTTGTGAGACGGATAGATTGTATACAAATAAAAATAGATCATGCATGTATTTGGTTTATCCATATGAAGTTTTTGATGCCTGCAATGCGGTTTACATCCTGACTTATATGTTTGAGACGCAAATGGTTTATTTTTATTTGAAAAGACATATTCCAGATTTTCATTATAAAAAATTCTCTGTGATGTATAATCAAGAGGAACAAAGATATACATTTGATACTTATGATCCAAAATATAATCGAATTCATGATTTGAAGGGATTGATTCATATTTGTGATAATAAAAAAATGAATAAGGTTGGAGAGACAAGAACAGCACTGAGCGTGTCTTGGTTTGAAAACCGTTCTGAGAATGACGAAGACATTAAAGCAATCAAACGACACATGCATAATTATTTCCGCAAAATTTGTAATTGCCGGTCATCAGAGTGTCTGTGGACTACATTTAAAAGCGCACAGGCAAAGATCGAAGGCAAAGGATACAAGGAAAGCTTTCTCCCTGTGAATGCAAAAGCTGTGAATAATTATGGAGATCGCCTTTATGTTGCTTATATTGCCAATCGGTTTGTGAATCCAAGATTGACATGTATATGCACAGACAATGGAGATTTATTTGATCAGGATGCATTTGCTACTTCAGAAATGGTTCAGTTTATCTGGCGGTCCGCAATTCGGTACGGGAAACCGATCCAAATTTATATTCCGTCCAAGCGCATGAGAACACTTCTCGAAAAATGGATTGACGAAAATACGAAACGTGACTAACTTAATCTAGGGAAAGTACTATGTATATGCAATGATCTACAATTCACCGTGTCATATGATTCTATTATAGAAATACTTAATAGAATCCGAGCGTACACAAAATTTGAGGGTTCCCGGCGAAGGAGTCCTTTTTTTATGTGCGCAAAATTCGTAGCTGCAAGAATCATTATATAGAAGATCTGGCTTCGAGCAAAAGAATGGGAACCTCCTTCCTTGTCATCGATTAGTGGTTCTTAGTGGCTTCGTACATCTTAAGCGTAACCATAAATGTTGCGAAACCAACTAAGGTTTGGATGAAAATTAAAAGAAGTTCCATCTCGCTCTCCTTTCTTAGAAGATACGCTCGGAACCAGATCCCTTTTACAGTATATAACGCTTCAAATTTTCGTGCATCAATTTGCGCGGAATGAGAATCATTATATAGAAGATCAACTTGCGGCCTTTGTATACAAATAATTCACATGCATACACGGGCAACAAATAGGCAACTACGTGTAATTTTATTATTTTTTTTGTATCTGTTATCCAGATAAGTTAGACTCACAAACGCAAGCGTAAGCAGTTCAACCACATCGTGGAATGTAAAAGCATAATCCATGATGAGTCCTTTCTGGTCGCAAGTTGCTTTTTCCATATAATCGGCCCGGAGTGGATTGTACGGTTGAAATCACCGCGCATCCAACCCATTACCACCTCCTTATATTACAAGGTGAATCAGTTGCTTATTGAGCGCAGGTACATAAGTAGGGTTAGTACAAACATACCGGCGTTCAGGAGTAAGCTGATGAATTGAAATACATCGTTCATAAGCAATACCTCCATATAAACTTTTTCGGGCCGATCTTTTTTGATTATAACATAACTTCCGCTTTCTGCCGTCACTTTTCTGTGACGGCTTTTTTAGTGTGGAGAGAATTATTTATTGAGATGAAGTAACAGGCGTGTTTATCCAACGGAGAACTCTTATGGTAGGAAATACAACCAGAGAAGAGTTTCACAGATGTTATGGAGGCAGACTTTATGCAAAAGATTTTGACGTATATATATCCATGTCGGAGATGGCTGAACGAATCGAGAAAGATTTCCGATTTGATAAGAGTTGCCGAGGCAATGTGAAACAAAAAGAACATAGATGAACATGCGGCGGGTCGGTCCGGATGGGTTGGCCCGCTTTTTAATTATGGGAGGATGGTGAAATATGGCACCTACAATTACAGAATCAATGATTCGGCTTTGTGATCGGGCGATTGATTTTCATAACGACTGCTCTCCTATCGCTGAGAAAGTTTATGAAGCGCTCGCGGATGAGAACGGAAGCATGAATCAACAGGATTGGCAGCGCGTAAAGGACACATTGGATCAATACACCGATGGATTGCGCACAATTATGAATGCGCTGATGGACTACATTCAGAGCGTGAAGAAGCTGGAGGGCACAGATGATAAAAATTAACGATGTATGGTCAATTGCTGTTGATCCATATAATTACGCTCTACAGAAAAGAGGAAGTCAGAAGAAAAATAAGGATGGTTCATTAGTGACAGATAAAAATGGAAATCCACAATATCTTTATATTTCTTATGGTTATTACAACACGTTAGAAAAGGCGTTGGCAGCATTCGCTCGGAATACATGTCGCGAATCATTAATTGATAAAGACATGACGGTTGGCGAGGCGTTACAACTGATTGATTCTAAATACAATGAAATGTGTGAGTTGATAAAAAAGCTGACGCATGACATTTAAATGGTATTACGCGTTCGTGGAAGCCATTTCTAGCATGTTTAAATTAACTTTTGCATATTTTATTATTCAAAAATATAAATGCCTTAAAATGGCTGTAAATAAGTTGTAAGAGGTGATGTCATATAAGCGAATTTGGATTGAAAATAAAAAATATTGAAGCGTCCACTCTTTTTGAATATAATCATGGGCTTCGAGATCATTATGAGTACAAAGATGCCATGTTCACCAATAGTTTATTCAAAGATTTTATCACCGCGAATGGTATGAAATCTTGGGATGGAGAATCTACAAAAGATATTATTTGTTTGGAATTTAATTATGGCACCCGTTCTTATGAAGAAGAAATCAAGCACATTCAGAAGATTGCTCGGAAGGCTAGAATTGAGTTTAAAGTTGCAAAAAACAGTGGATCACAGCTTCAGTTGGAGCGACAACAAAATAAAAAAAAGAAAATTGCAGAGTTATATAGATTTGCGTTGAAACATAAGGATGACTACGACAAAAAGACCAAAGAAGAAATCCGTACTCTCTTCTACAATGACGGCGTGAGTGTTGAATATCTTACTTATAAGAAGAAAGGCGAGGTAAAACGCCGCGAAATCATTCACTATCGAATGTTGTACCGAAGTACTGGCAAGGCCAAAAAAGGGTCGTGCATGTTCATTCGGGATTCATTGTGGAAGAAAGCGCATGATTTTTTATACATGGGCATCAAATTGCCAAAGCACAATGCAAAATTGGTAGAAATATCAGCTTATGCGCCGCTCATTTCAAGCGCCATTGTAGGGCGGGTAAAAATCAATCCGCGAAATATTTTGATTTTGAAGGATGTAGATACTATTTGTAAAACCAATATTGTGTCCGTAGAAACTGATGAGCGGAAACAGTGTCGAGCTGTTCCATATGAGAATTATGAGCTAAAAAGTACGCTTTTTGACGGGCAAGCGCTCATTGACACTTCCATTTTTCCGAATTGGGGCCGTGGATACGTCCTTTTGAGGCAACATTTCACTAAAATGGCGGCTTTTTGTGCTGATATCCAAGGGTTTTATCGGGACTATTTTGGAGATCAATATGAGTCGGCAACGGTCATAGATATGTTTGGGAATGAACATTTTGTCAAAGACATACAGCTTATAACTACAGATAACGCATGTAAATGGCTGAAATTCCAGCTTTCCTACGATTATTGGTGTCAAAAAGTCGAAGAAAATGGTTGTTTATTCGGAGTCGTGAAGACGGCGCACCAATCAAAGCTTGGGGATGTTCAGAAGATGTCTTACCAGATGGTCAACTCTCTTGATGAACAGATTATGCCAGATGTTTGTGCAAAAAGTTTGGCATACATTGAGCGACTGAAGACGGATGATAATTTCTTTTTGGAATATCTTCAGAAAAATGAAAATTTTTCAAATGACTTTGATGTGCTTGTGGATTTGTGTCGATGGAACAAGAATTTTGTACAGAGTTCGTACTTTCGAGAGCGAAAGCGAAAGATCATTATGAGCTATGTAATCAATTTCAAAGCGGGAAAGGTAATCCAGAATGCGGATAATTTAGTTCTGGTTGGTTCTCCATATGCAATGCTTCTCTATGCGACATGTGGGAATCCAGAAATTGTGTATCAAGACCCGACATTTGAGGTTGAAGATGGCGCAATTCAGTGCTATACAACGCGATTTGAGGACGATGAATATTTAGCAGAGTTTCGATCTCCATTTAATGGTAAAAACAATCTTGGATGCTTACATAATGTATATTCTGAAGAAATGCAGCGGTATTTTAAATTTTGTCCTGAAATTTTGGCGGTAAATACAATAAAAACTGACTTTGAGTCAAGAAACAACGGCTTAACATACTGGGCCAGCGTACAGAAATGTGCGTAAAAAATATTCGGTGAAAATTGGAAAACTTTAATATGTTAATCAATTACCAAGGTTGCTTTAAGCAGCAAGGTTTAGAGACTAGATAGTGAGCGGGTAAAGCAATAATCTATCCACGAGCGCCGAATGCCTGACCAGACAATGCTGAAGGTAATGAGATAGTCCGATCTCTTATGAAAATAGGAGGAACTTGAGATAAAGAACTCAAGGCAATAACAAAAGCAGATTTTGATTCAGACAGTTGTTACACAACCAATCAGCCGCAAATTGTTGATTGGGCAAGATATTGTTATACGCATTACCCAACGATTGAGAATAATATTCCAAAAGATACAAGAACTTACGAAAGGACAATGGATGATTATGCTGCAATTGACAATAAACTCGCAGCTTCGCAATTAGATATAGGAGAATCTTCAAATTTAGCACAGGTTGCACAAACGTATGATTGTACGTTTGGAGAACAAATCCACAAAGATGCTGTTTGTATATTATCAGTTTTGGCTCAGGTGAGTATAGATAGTGCAAAACGTATTTTTGATGTCGATGTTGGAAAAGAAATTCGCCGTCTCAAAAAAGAAATGCGAGTAGATGAAATAAAATATCCACAGTTTTGGCAAATAATTCGGAAGGATTTTAACAGAAAAAATATAAATCCTCTTCTGCACTGCCCTATGGATTATTTGTATGGATTGCAATTAGATCAATTCCGGGCTGATACTCCAACATTGGATATGAGTTATTTCTTTATAAAGCATCCCATTGAACATGATCGGAGGACTTGTAGGAAAGTTGAAGAATTGATAGATAAATATTCATCGTTACTTTATGATTATTATATATCAATTCATCCAAAGCAAAATGCAAAAGATTTTGATGTAAATAATGAGCGATATTTGCTTCTTCAAGCGGATTTAGAGGGATTAATTAATGATATACAAAAGCAATATATATCTTCTAACTATGCTGGATTATTTTCATGGCTTATTGATAGAGCATTGATAATAACACCGCAAATGGTTAGCAATAATTCAAATCTAAAAAATACCGTAAAAAAGAATCGCTCATTACTGTTTAAAACGCTTTATGGAGTAAACAAACGTCAGTTTTTGATGTGTTTTAAAAGAAATCCTCAATAATTGAGGCATTTTCGGGTATACCGGATTATCGGATACCCGATTTTTTGTTGATTTTACAAGGATTTTGCTCCTCGAATAGTGTGCAATATGATATAGAAAAGGTTCTTTAACCCCAGTAATATCTCCGCTGGAATATGCAAATGCGGGTAATAAATATGCAACACGTGTAATTTGAGTCGGGATAGCCGACATATTTTCACCGCTCCTTAACCGGGGCGGTGATTATTCTTTTCATACGTTTTGTTTTATTCACAAGATTACCCCGGTGAATGACGTACTCAGCGTGCCGGGATCACGTTGTTAGTTGGTTCTGATGTTTGTGGGATACTGCAAATGTTAGGGTCAGCATATCTCTGGAAGGAGTGTGCGTAGGTGGAAACCGCTGATGATCAACGTGAGTGCCAAGAGACATGGTAGTTAAAAGCTATATTCAGATCGTGGTGACAATATAGGTAGTGACGAGCTATACACCCTGATACCTATTGCGTAGAAAACAATAGGAGGATTGCCGTAAGTAAGGGAATTCTAACAACAAACCATTTGTCGATGAAAGTACAGAAATGTACCTATAAGATCTGTTTAGTGACGTAGTAGCGAAATTCGACAGGAAGTGATAACTCTATATTCCATTTGTGGAACTTATAAAAATGCTGAATGAGTCGTGAGGCGTAGAGGTAGCCAGTCCTCTGCATTGTTCGCGTGAAAACGCTTACAAGAATGTTATTGGGTAGCTCCTGATGGCACAGCTCTTGTAAAATGCTGGCCGAATATAACTATTGTGTTGGAGGTAAGGCGAAGGCTTAGTTTTGTGGATAAAGCAAAGCGCATGAAATGAATGCGCATATTCTCATTGGGTTGGAGCCAACGCGTGGGTCCCAACCCTTACCACCTCCTTATTTTGCGCCACTGCTTCTTTATGACGGTGGCGCAATTTCTTATGAAATTGAAATGAGTCACAGTGCTTCCACCTGTTTATGGTGGATAGCCATACTGGTTAATGACTCGTTTGGAAGTGGTGGAGATTTTCTGTGTGAGAATCCTGCCACTGATTTTGAAATTAGCAACTTTTGAGTTGTTAAAATTTATATATATTTTAGGAGGGTGATTTCATGATTCAAATCACCAAGCAGGAAGCCTTAGAGCTTAATAGGAAATACCATGTGCCATTTGGAGAAAATGGAATTAGTCACACATATTCTGGACGGAGGCATAAATATTATTTATGTGAAGTTGCAAGAAATATGAGGGAGTATCACAAGATACATGATTCGAGAATTATGTCTGTACGAGGGGACTAATGGTCTATTTTCTTGACACTAATATTTTACTTAAGCACTTAGGTAAAGTAAAAAAATTGAATAAATTCTACATATCTTCTATCACGCTTGAAGAGTTAGAGGATATTAAATCGTCTGGCAAGAAGTCTGAAGATGTCAGATACGCTGCACGTAAAGCTGTCAGATGGTTGACTGAAAATGAAAAAGGTTTTGAGTGCATTCTGTACAGAGATGTTTTATCCCAGTCTAAAGATGATGGATATAGTAATGACTGGAAAATTATTCAGTGTTGCGAAGAAATAAGAAGAACCTCTGAAGACTCCGTTATATTTTTAACAGATGATCTTCTGTGTAAACTAATTGCGCAGCGCGAATTCAATATTCCTGTGGAATCTTGGGTTAATTCTGGAGAATATATTTATAAAGGATATCAAGAAATTACTGGAACTTCGGATGAAATTAATTCATATATGAATAATTTTAATCCGGACGATTGGACGCTCAATGAATATTTAATTATTAATAATACTGATGACGGTTCTGTGCGCGAAATGCGTTATGACGGATCCGGATTTGTTTCTCTTCGGCTTCCTCCGTCCAGATACATAAAAGGAAAGAATGCTCTTCAGCGTTGTGCGTTGGATGCTTTGATGAATTTCGATATTGTGGCCGTACTTGGGTTCTATGGTTCGGGCAAGTCGTACTTGTGTACGAAGATGGGGCTTTATTTCGTGACTGAAAAAGGTGCTTGTTCGAAAATGGTATGTGTTCGAGAGACACGTGGCGAGGGTGAGCAGCAAGGTTATCTTCCTGGCACTCTGGAGGAAAAGATTTTTCCTTTCAATTTTCCAATTGTACAGCAATTAGATGGCGGTGAATGGGAAATGGAGAAGTTAAAGTCTAACGGTCAATTGGAGTTTCAGGTTCCTTATTATATGAAAGGAACTACATACAACGAAACTTGTATGGTTGTTGACGAAGCTGAAGATCTGAAAGAAGCACAAATTCGACTGATTGGTACTCGCATCGGAGAAAATTCAAAGCTCTTTCTCTCTGGTGACATTAAACAGTCTGTTATAAACAAGACACAAGACAATGCACTTATTAAAATGTGCAATGAATTAAAGGGAGATCCAGATTTTGCATGTATTTGTTTGGAAGAAGATGTTCGCTCTTCTATTTCAAAGAAATTTGCATATCTATTCTCTAAGGAATAAAAGGATTTTTTATGGAAGATGGAATGATTTTAGCAATTGATGCTAGTAATGATGATATTTACCAGCAAATCGTCAAGAAATATTTCAATGATAGATGTTTGATTTTAAATCAGGAAGTGGATGATAGCACAGTAGAAAACATGGTATTGTCTATTTTCCAGTGGAATAAAGAAGATAAGAACCTCCCTGTTGAAAATAGAAAGAAAATTCATATTTTCTTAAATTCAGAAGGTGGAGATGTTCTTGCAGGTAATTTGATTTTATCTGCAATTAAAATGTCCAAGACTCCGGTTGTTACTGTGGGACTTGGCTTATGCGCTTCTATGGCAGGATATATTCTGGCGGCCGGAACTGAGAGATATTGTTTTCCAAATACCATTATTTTGTACCATGACGGGGAAACTGGCTATGTTTCTAGCGGGAACAAAGGAAAGGATATTCAGAATTTCTATAATAAGCTTGCCGATTATAATAGTAACTTTATGATAGAAAATACTAATATGACAAAGGAATTTCTTGAAGATATTAAGGATCGTGAATACTATATGTTTCCAGATGAAGCCAAGGAACATGGAATTGTGGATAAAATAATTGGAACTGATTGCGACATTGATGAGATTCTGTGAGGAAAATTTGGTGAAGAAATTATTTTATAAAAATAGCAGAGAATTTGCTTTAGAGTTAATTAAGAAATATTCTACCAAAAAAGAAAAAGATGACTATTATCTTCTAACAGTGATTGGCGATTATGATAACATTTTGCCTATTTTGAATGAATTAGTACGCGCTGATTATAAGTTGGTATTTTCAGAATTTGAGGATGTTGGTTGGAGTGGATATAAATATCCTTATCTATTGTCTGTTTATAAGGATGAGATCTCTCTTGAAAAGGCTTATAACGTAAATAAAGGACAGTATATTTCAGTAGAAGCTGACGATATTTATATTATAACTCCAAGTGAATATCCAACACTTCGTGTAAATATCATTGGTGATGGGATGGTATACAATGTCTCTATTTCCAATGCGGAAGAGGATAAAGAGAAACAATGCAAATGCGTAGGCGATCGAAAGTGTAATAATTGCAAATGTGAATCCGCAGATAATGATACCCTCTCAGCCGAAGTTCCTCCTTTTCTCCACTGTTTAGGCTCAATATCAATAGTTTGTCATTGTTAAGATTCAAGAAATATGTAGTAGCCGCCAAGTTGTAGAAGGCTGTTTTGAAATGTCATTTGTCTCTAGCTTATTAATAAACTAATGGCATTTTTGTTATCGCCCATGTGCCATGTGTACATAGGGCATTCGAGAGAGTTTTGCTCTCTTTGTTGGGCGGGGGAATATCCTCCGCTATTATCGCGGGATGGCGCAGTCCGGTAGCGTGCTAGGCCCATAACCTAGAAGTCATAGGTTCGAATCCTATTCCCGCAATTTTGGAAGCATAGTTCAGTAGGTAGAACATGCGACTGTTAATCGCAGCGTCACAGGTTCGAGTCCTGTTGCTTCCGCTACTAGCCGTTATAGCTCAATCGGTAGAGCTTCTGATTTGTAATCAGATGGTTGTTGGTTCAAGTCCAATTGGCGGCTTAGGAATACTTAGGATTAAAAGGAAAAAATATGGAAGTTACATACGAAGAAGCAAAACAGATTGTCGAAGACAAGCTGGTTAATAAAACTGAATATCGAACGTATGAAGAACTTAGTGAAATTTTATTCGGTGAAGGGAATTGCTTCAACGAAAATGAAGTTCGGAAGCGTATGTATGGAATGAAACGCATGATTGAGCTATATGATAATGCTCAATCCAAAAAATCAACTCCAAAAAATGATTTGCTCGAGTTACAAATGGCAAAGCGTGAATTAGAAGCTGCGAAGGTTCAATTTCGTGATGAACGGGCGGCTTGGAATAAACAAAATGTCATTGATGCGCGTGTTTCGCAGAAGCTTGATTATCTTGAGCAGGTATTAAAGGAATATGGTGAACAGAAATATACACCACCGTCTCCTACTGTTTGTGTGAAGGCTGGTGATAATGATTTGCTCGTAATTTTATCCGACTTGCATATTGGGCAATGTTTTTCTTCTCAATGGGGAGCATATAATTCAGACATTGCTAAAGGGCGGTTAGATCAATATATCGCACAGGTTATTAAAATTGCGACTCTTCATCATTCACAGAATTGTTATATTTCAATTCAAGGTGATTTAATAAGTGGGAATATTCATAAATCAATTCAAGTCACAAATCGCGAAAATGTCATAGACCAGATCAAAGTCGCATCTGAATTAATCACAAATTTCTGCTATACACTAAGCCATTATTTTGATAATACATATATTTTTAATGTTTCTGGAAATCATTCAAGATTAGATAAAAAGGAAGATGCAATTCATGATGAGCGTTTAGACGATCTTATTAGCTGGATTGTTTCTTCTTCATTGAATCATTGCAAAAATATTTATTTTCCAAAAACTAATATAGACACTGGGATTGCTTCTATAAAAATTCGTGGGAAGGAATATTGTTCTGTTCATGGTGATTATGATGATTATTCGGCGGCTGGTGTATCTAAGTTATGTATGATGCTCCATCGAATTCCATATGCAATTTTATATGGGCATCTTCATCATTGTTCTGTAGATGAAGTAAATGGTGTAAAGATGGTACGGGGTGGTTCTCTTGCTGGTTCTGGCGATGCATATACTATAGAAAAGCGGCTTAGTGGGAAACCGAGCCAGATGGTTTGTGTATGCTCTTCTCGCGGAATAGAAGCATATTACCCCATTGAACTAGAGTGAATATAAGGATAAAAAGGAATGACATCAAAGCAATTTGTAAGATATGTAGCAAAGAAAAATGGTTGGACGCTTCCAACTGCAAGAGTTGCTATAGCATCTATTTTTGACTCCCTATATTCTGCATTAACTGACGGAGAAAGCGTGAAAATTCTTAATTTTGGAACATTTGATGTAGTAACGAGGAAACCAAAGGCAATTGGTAAGCCAGACACGCATGAGCGGTATATTATTCCAGAGCGAAAATATGTTCGATTTTTGCCAAATACGTATCTGCGTCATGATGTTAGGCGATTGATCAATGTTCCAGATAATGCAGATGAAATTGACGATTTTGAATTTGATGATTCAGATGAAATAGATTGAATATTGGATAGGTATAAAAGCCTATCCAATTAGTTCAAATAAAGGCCCGGATGGGGCAAAAACACATCCATTATAATGAAGACTATATACATTTTACCAAAGATAAAAGCATGGAATGCTCAACTTTTGTTGGAGGTAAAATGAATCCATATAATTATACAGGCTATCAGCCTGCTTATAACGGGGCTTATTATCAGCCGCAACCAGTAAATACTACTCAATATAATCAGGTAAATCCTACAAATCAATGGTCGCAACCTATGCAACCAATGATACAACAACCAATGCAACAACCCATGGATGAGATCATGGGGAAAACTGTAGACGGTATAGATGTTGTTAAAGGAATTAATGCAGATCTGAGTGGTAGACCAGCTTATTATCCAAAAGCAGATGGAAGTGAAATTTATTGTAAACGGATAAATCCAACGACAGGCGCAAGTGCTATACAAATTTACAAGCTTGTTAATGCTGAAAACAAACAGCCGCCGGAAGAACAACTCTTCTCTGCTATCACTCAATTGCGGAACGATTTAACAAATGAAATCTCGGATCTAAAAAATACTGTTCTTGATGGACTGACAACGCCAAATGCTAGTGCATCTCGGACTCCGGTGAAAGGAGTTGCGAAATGAGTATGCAAGAAGTTTTTAATAGTCCAATCTTTCAAGTTTTATTCAAAACACACAATCCACAAAATGCGATAAATAATATATTAAATTCTGATTCGCGTATTGCAAATAATTCAATTGCGCAAAATGCCTTAAAAATGGCAAACTCAAATGATACTGCCGGATTAGAAAATATGGCACGGAATTTATGTAAAGAGCGTGGATGGAACCCAGATCAAATAAAAAATGAAATGTTAAAAATGTTTCAGTGAAAATAACGATAGTTAAACACTGAGTGTTTAACGATTCGTATTCTTTTGTGTGCACACCAAAATAAAATTTTCTCTACTAATGATAAAGATGACAAACCGTCAAATAAATTAAAGGAGAAAATTTATTATGATGGACAATGGAATGTCCCCGGCTGATATTGGCGCTGTTCTTGGTAACAATGGATGGGGAGATGGAAATTCTTGGATATGGATTATCTTAGTTTTTGCATGTCTATTTGGTGGGTTTGGAAATTGGGGTGGCAACAATGATCGTTATGCTACCACTGGAGATGTTCAGAGAGGTTTTGACACTCAGACCCTTAATTCCAAGATAGATGCGTTAGGAGCTAATATTGATACTCGTCTTACAGGAATTAATAGCGGCATCTGCTCTTCTGCTTATGAAAATGCTCGTATGATTGATAATGCTGCTTTAATGACTTCCAATGGATTTAATCAAACTCAGATGGCGATCATGCAGAACGGCAATAATATTCAGGCTGGATTGAACTGTGGCTTTGATAAAGTTGCATATCAGCTTGCCGACAATCGCTATGCACAACAGAATTGCTGCTGTGAAGTTAAGCAGCAAATTATGCAGAACAGATTTGAGAATGCGCAAAACACATGTGCGATCACGAATGCGATTCATCAAGAAGGTGAAATGACTCGTGGTTTGATTCAGGCGAATACTGTTCAGGATCTGAGAGATAAGATGGAAGAAAAGGATCGGCTGTATCAAGCGGCAAATTTCCAGATCAGCCAGCTTTCTCAGACTCAAAATATTATTAACACACTTAGACCGGTTCCACAGCCAGCATATATGGTAAATAATTATCCATATTATGGCACAGTTGTAGGAGCAACGGCGTATGCCGCATAATTGGCAACATGTCAGATGTTGATGACTAATTAATAGTCGGAGAACGATGGCTTGTTGCTGTTGTTCTCCGATTTTTTTGTTTTTTGGAGGACAAATATGCTTGAAGTAATGAATAATACGCAGCAAACTATTGCTGCGAATGGGATAATTCTTTTAAATACGGTCACAATAAATGATCGTTCAAATCGAATGAACTTTTCTGATGGAGCTATTCAGCTCAATCTTCCGGGAAAATATAAAATATCAGGTCTTTTTGGTCTTTATAATTCAACAAGTTCGGCTGTAAATGTAACAATTCAGATGTATGCAAATGGAATTGCTATTGACGGCGCATTGTTTACCGTGACTGTTCCTGAAACTGGATACATGGAGCTTGTCTTAAATAAAACGGTTAATGTGATTTCTGCTCCATATGGGAATCGTGCAAAAATTACCTTTAAATCTTCTACTGGTGTAACAATAAATAATGCAATTGTTGATGTTTATAAAAGAAGCTGAGGAGGTTTGTTATGCACAAATATGTAAAAGAAGTATTAATGCCTTATCTAAAAGAACAATATCGTTGTCCGAAAGAATTTACGTTGCGTGATCTTCAAGAATTAAAACTTTGGGGAGAAACAATAGAAAAAATTCTTTGTGCTGATTTAAAGTATCATGAAATAGACCAAATGGAGCGTGAAGAAGAAGAGAACGATAAGGATATGAGCGGGGAAGAATTGCTGGAAAAATTCAAAGAAATGTATACTACCGCTGATTCAACTACTCGTTTGAGTTGGAAGTCTCTAATAAATAAGATTATATCCTAATTTTGAATAAAAACCTTTCCAAATACGTCTAAAAGAAAATGTGGTGATACATAAGTTGAAATACTATTAATGCGGGACGTAGCTAGATAGGAAATAAACTTAGGCCCGGTCAGTTTTGAAGGTAACTGATTAATTGCTCCCGTAGCTCAAATGGCTAGAGCATCACATATTAAAGTGAAGGTTACGGGTTCAAATCCCGTCAGGAGTAAGAATAAATGAAAAAAATTGAAACAATTATACAGGAATTAATTAAAGCGGTTTTCGCTTTTTCTTTTTGTGGAGGATTTTATCTTCTACTTGAATTAGTTTGGAAACAGCATAGTGACATTAGCATGTTTATAATTGGTGGAGTTATAGGAATTCTATGTTATTTTATCAATAATATTTTTTCCTATGATTTTGATTTTCTGGCGCAAGTTAGTATTTGCACAGGAATTACAACTTTGTTTGAAGGAATTGTTGGGAATATATTAAATACTGATTTTTCAATTTGGGATTATAGAAAAATGCCATTTGGAAATTTTTTTAATAATCAATGCAATATATTTTTTGTTGGAATATGGTTTTTACTAATTGCTGTATTTATTCCAATTCTTGATTATATTGATTATAAGTTGTTTAACTATAAGCCAGATATGCCTCCATATTATAAAATTTTTGGTAAAAAAATTTTCCAGTTTAAACAAATTTGCCATTGCGAATGCCATGATAAGGATTAAAAGGATGGTGATTGTTTGGCAACATTGGGATTAAATGAGCATGGAGAAGTTGTAATTCCTAAAGAAAAAATACCCAAAAAAGATCTACCATATGCAGAATCTTTAAAGGGAATTACACTGACTAATGCAAAAAAAATAATTATTGATCAAAAAAAGAAATTAGATAGATATGAAAATGGTGCCACATGTTATATGTGTGACACTATTAAGTTAAAAACAGATTTTTATGTATCAACTGATCCAGCAAACAAATCAGGAGTATGCCCCATTTGCAAGGAATGTGCAAAAAAAATTGCACTTCGCGTTGATCGAAATGGAGAAGAACACTCTCCTACTAAAGAATCCGTGCAGGAAGCACTTAAATATTTGAATAAACCATGGCTTAATTCCGTATGGGATTCTTCGGTACAACAATATCAATCATTGATTGGCGGTAACGTCCCAGCAACCATTTGGAGCGTATATATTCGAATGATTTCAATGGTGAATTACGCTGGCATGACTTATTTTGATTCTGATATCTATAAAACTCCGGTTATTTACGAAGACGAAAAAACACCAGAAAATCAAATCGAGAATAAGGATATTTTAGAGTCTTTTGAACAAAATAAAGAAGATGCGATCCGATTACTTGGCTATGATCCATTTTCTAAAGAAGCCATTTCTGACCAACCATTTCTATATGCCAATCTAATTGGATATTTAGATGCCTCTAGTGAAGCTAATGAGGATCGTATGCGTGTATCCTCTATTATTGAAATAGTTAAAGGATTTAATCATATTGAAAAATTAAATGATTTGATTGCGCGTCTTCTCGCAGATACAAGTAATATGGGACAGAATGTTGCTACTGTACGTGCACTTGAAGCAACAAAGACAAATATCACCACTTCATTGCTAAATCTGGCAAAAGATAACGGAATTAGCTTAAAGCATAGTGTAAATGCGTCTAAAGGCGAGAATTCATGGACTGGAAAAGTACGGAAAATGAAAGAGATGAATTTACGCGATGCAGAAATGAATCTCTATGATACCGAATATTCTGGTGGATTAAAACAGGTCGCTGAAGTCAGTGATGCTGCTATTATTAAGCAAATTCGTTTGGATGAAAACGATTACAATGATATGATCATTCAGCAGCGAGAACTGATTAATAAATATAAAAAGATTGCAGATGATTATGAGGAGAAAGCTAGGATTCTTCTTCGTGAAAATACCGATCTTAAAGCCAGAATGAAGGAATTAGAAAATGGAAACTAATTCTTCTATTCTTCTTCCTAATTATGAGATATATGTAAAGCCTAGCAATCAAGATATATCTCGTAGAAAATTGGAAAATTACAAAAAGCTCGCCGAAATTAAACAATGGGGAATTAAAAATCCAACCAAATTCTTAAAAGAATTTATTGGTGTGGAATTGTTGGACGCACAGGAATTTGCATTTATGAATTCTTGGACACGCCCATATGTTATGTGGCTTGAAAGTAGATCCGCCGGTAAATCAACAATGTTGGCATTATTTGCAATGTTACGAGGATTGTTATTTAACAACTATAGAATATATATTTGTTCTGGTACGGCAGATCAATCCCAAGAAACATTTAAAAAAATTGAGGACATCGCATTAAAAAATATAGAATCAATGACTGGTCTTACGGATATTTTTAAGAGTGAAGTTGAAATATCTCAGGCAAATTCCAATGGATTTATACATAATCCAATGGGGTTCACTTATAGGTTGTATAATGGATCGTTTGTCAAGACACTAAATAGTAATATAAATGCCAAAAGAGGTAAACGTGCTGAAGCTGTTTATTTTGATGAAGGCGGTTGGCTTTCCGAAGAAGAATTTAATGTTATTGGTGCATTTACAACACAAAGCTCAGATTTTAAATTGGGCGGTGATGTGGACGTTTCTAGTCTTCCGAAAGATATGCCACACCAATTACTATACGCATCTTCTGCTTCAAGTATTGATACTGCTTTTTATCAAAGATATAGGGATTTTTCTAAGAAAATGATCCTTGGTGATCCAAGATATTTTGTTGCAGATATCAACTGTGACCTTGTAATTGATGCAACATTTCACGGAAAACCATATCCTGTTCCACTTCTAAATAGAGAAACAGTTGAAACCGAACTCCGAAATAACCCAGAAAAGGCAATGCGTGAGTACTATAATCAATTCACGCAGGACGGCGGTAACGGTCAGATCATAAAACGGGCATTGATTGTTCGCAATTCTTATACACATCCTCCAGTTTTGCATAATGATGAAACGCAACGTAAGTTTGTGTTCGCGTATGACCCAGCAAGAAATACGGATAATTCAATTCTCGCGATTGGAGAATTGAAATTTGATGAAGATGAAGGTTATACGATGGATATTGTTAATGTGGTGTCATTTGCCGACCTTGGTCTTCGTAGAAAAACTCCTATGATGACCCCAGATCAGATTAGAGAGATTCATAAACTACTCCTGGATTATAACGGTGATGCTGATGATTATGAAAACATTGAATGTTTTCTTGCAGATGCTGGTGCTGGTGGTGGGGGAAACTCTTGGGTTCGTGATTGTCTAATTGAAAATTGGAAGGATAAAACAGGTAAAGAGCACAAGGGATTGATTGATTATGAATATACTAATGGCGATGTCTATAAGAAACGATTCCCTGATGCGATAAATAAATTAAAACTGCTTGAACCTGCGAAGTATAAATCTGAGATGTATGAAGCTCTAATCAAAATGGTTGAAGCAGACAAAATAAAATTTACAGAAAAATATGATAACAAAGGATATTTGAATATCCTTCAGGTAGATAAAGCTTTAATGGATAAATCAGAAGCGAAAATTCGTGAAGAACTAGGCAAACTTAATTTGGACGTTAATGAATATGAAGAAACTTTGGAAGAACGGTTGTCGGAAATTGAGGCTGCAAAGACAGAGGTTTATAAACTTAGTCCAGATGAAGAGGTTGCGCTGGTTCAAATAGATGCGATGAAGGAAGAAATCGTCAATATGTGCCGTGTCAAAAGAGAAGGCGGCAAGGACTCTTTCAGACTTCCAGCATACAAAGACGCGGATACTGGTGCTTCTGAAGCCACCATGCATAAACATCGTTGTGCCTATGCAGCATAAACAACATAAACTGCATTGTAAAATTTGATCTGATTGACTTGGAATTCCAGAAATGGACAACAGGGCGCAAGTTTAAATACAGCGTGAACGACTGAGTGATCAAACTTCATAGTTGAAATAAATGGAGATGCGACAGTCTGAACTTATTTATGCAAAGAATAAGAAACAGGCATATTAATTTGTGTATAGCATTGATAATATTACAGGATTATTTGTTAGAGGTGTTATATGCAAATAACAGGAATATATTGTATAAAAAATAAGATCAACAAAAAATGTTATATTGGACAATCCAAAGACATTTATTTGAGATGGATACACCATAAGACAGAATTGAGAAATAATACTCACCATAACTATCACTTGCAAAACGCATGGAATAAATATGGGGAAAAATGTTTTGAATTTTTTATAATCGAAAGTTGTTCCGAAGAGAAATTAAATGATCGAGAAATTTATTGGATTAATTTTTATAATTCTCATGTAACTGGATATAATCTTGACCTTGGTGGATCTGGATGCAGTGGATTTGTTCACACAGAAGAACAAATTAATAAAATGAGGAGAATTCAACATCCAATGATCATATTACAATTCGATAATTCTTTTAATTTTATTCGAGAATACATTGGCGGTGCGTCTCAAATTTATAAAGAACTTGGTTACACGAAAGAATCCATTTTATTAAGATGTGAACATAAAATAAAAAAATGTCTACATATAAAGATTTTTATTGGATTTTTAAGGAAGAATATTTTCATCCATGTTTTAGTTGGGATAATTATTTATTAAATGAAATTTTAATATCAAAAAATAAAGTTAAAAAGGCCACGAAGATTATCTATCAATATAGCAAGGATATGAAATTTTTAAGGGAATGGACTTATTCTGAATTAAAAAATAAAAAATATAATATTAATGTTATTTCGAAAATTTGTAATAGAAAAAGTAAAAGATATTATGCAAATTCTATATGGTGTTTCCAAGATGATATCTTTTCACTTGCTTATGTATCAAATTTTACTTCCTATAACCAAGGAACAGAAAAAAGGAAACGAAAAATTATACAATTAGATCCAATAACAGAAAAAGAAATTCGCACATTTTGTTCTATCGCTGATGCATGTAGATTTTGTAGGAGCAAATCGCATACAAATATTATAAAAGCAATAAAAAATAATGGACATAGTTGCGGGTTTAAATGGAAATATGCTTAACATTGTTTTTGGACGATAGAGCGTATACGCTCGCCATACTTGGCTGGTATTTATCCGAAAAACGTTTGGATCATATTAGAAATAAAAAGAGAAATACAAAGACAAATTTAGCGGATCTTTTACCAATGAGAGAAGGTAAGAGGTCTTCTTTATTTTCTGATTAATTGGAGGTGCGTGAATGCCAGAAGAAAATAAGGTGTCTACTACACCTTCAAAAAATAAATTGTCAGTTGCCGAAGTAAAAAAGCGACAACTTGATTATGAAAGGAAAATGGAGCTATTTGCGAAAGCAAAAGATGCTCTGCAATATCTTGATTTAACAAAAACGGAAACGCGTACCTTCCAAACGTACTCAAAAGAACGTTTGAGAAGTTACATGAAAAACCCGAAGTCAAATGAATCAAACTTGCGGAATTTAAGTCAATTCTTATATCGTGTTTCACAACCATATCGGAGACTAGTAAATCATAACGCTCAACAAATGGATCTTACCGCTGTTGTGGTATCTCCTAAAATTGATATTACTCAAGACAATGATGTAGATTCGATCCGGAAGGATTATTACGATACATGTGTTGAACTTGATAAAATGTCAATGGCAACAGAAATCTACAAAATGCTAGTCATTGCTTGGCGTGAGGATGCCGCATATGGCTTCATCTATGAAGATGATGATAGTTTTATGATTATGCCACTTGACGGTAATTATTGTAAAATCTCCTCTTCTAACTACGATGGAACATTTAATTTTGCATTTGATTTTTCATATTTTAGAAGTCACTCAGAATGTTTGGAATATTGGGATAAAGACTTTAATTCTATGTATACTAAATATTCCAATGACAATACTCTTCGTTGGCAAGAACTGCCTCCAGAAAAGACGATCTGTATTAAAGTGAATAGTGACGATCCTACAATGTGTATTCCACCATATGTGGCAATGTTCGAGGCGATCATTGACAATGTAGATCTGCAATCAATCACATCTGTTAAGGACAACCTATCTATTTACAAACTTCTTGTAGCGCGGCTTCAACCTTTAAGTGGAACAGATAATCCGGATGATTTTGAAGTGGATCCAAGTACAGCGATTGACTATTACAATAAACTAATCGCTAATTTGCCACCGGAAGTGTCGTGCATCTTATCTCCCATGCCCATTGAATCCATTGAGTTTAAAGGTACAACGACCGATGATAATGACATGATCAACACATCTACGAACAATTTATTCAAAACTTCTGGTGGATCCTTGGTGCTTAATAACACTGGTACGACTGCAACGGTGGCTCGGAGTCAGATGATCGCCGATATGCTTCAAGGCTTGCGTCCGCTACTTGGTCAAGTGTGTAAGTGGGTCAACCGGTATCTTAGTTATAACTTATCAAATCCGTCCATTGTTCACTATATTGAAACTTCTCCGTGGATGAAGAATGAAAAGCGCACTGAGGTAATTCAATCTGCTCAATATGGAGTTCCGGATAAGATGCTGCTTGCAGCTCTGGATGGAATGTCACCTCTTGAAACACTTCGTATGCAATTCCTTGAAAATCAAGTACTTGCAATTCATGATAATTGGCTCCCGCTTAATTCTACTCATACGCAGTCTGGAAATGATACGGATACGGATAATATGAAAAATATTACCGAACTAACAGATGCCGGTGAGAAAACGCGTGATAACAGTTGAGGATAAACAGGATGGATAAAGGCCCTTTTATTTCAGTGAGATCAGAGGAAGATAGAGATAAACTTTTAAAACTTGGCTTTACTTTTATTGAAGCCAAAGATGGTTTATATACATTTTTAAACGATTCTCACAAATGGAAACAAAATTATAACAATGATGGTGTAAAAGCAATCGTGCATAATAAGCTATCTATATAGAGACTAGCTATGAATAAAAAAAAGAAATTACTCACACTGGAAGATTTGTACTCATTTTTTGAGGAAAATGACAAGTCCGTTCAGTTCAGTTCTAAGGAAAGTGGCTATCAATTAGCCGTTCAAGTTCCGGCCCAGTTCGCAATTAACAAGGAACAGAATGATGATTCTCTTCTCTTCTGTCTTTGCAAAATTGCACACACTGGAATTAATCGAAATAATTCAAATCTAACAGAAGATGCCGCAAAGAAAATGATGAAGGGCATTCCGTATAAGCCCATTCTGGCAAATTTCTGCGAAGTGACAGACAAAGACGGAAATACTGTCTCTGATTTCACCTCACATGATATGGAAATTGATGATGAAGGAAACTTCAAATACATTGAACATCAGATTGGTTGTTTTACTGCCGATGAGCCATATATGGAACTAGATGAAGAAACTGGAAATAACTATATCTATGCCTACTGTGCTATTCCACGTGATTACACAGAAGCGTGTGACATTATTGAGAGAAAGAATGGTACGAAGGTCAGCATTGAGCTTGCTGTAAATGAAGCAAGTTACTCCGCGAAAGAGCATGTGTTGAATCTTGACGATGTTGTTTTGACAGGAATGACATGTCTTGGTACTAATCCGGAAACTGGAGAGAAAGTTCAAGAAGGAATGTATGGTGCAAGACTGGATATTGAAGATTTCAGCGTTGAAAACAATTCTGTGAAATTTGATACCAATAAAATGATTGAAGCGTTAGAGAAATTAAATACTACTCTCTCTGCGTTTAATATAGGGCAGAATTCTGTCCAAAAATCTTGTGAGAAAGGAGGAATCGTAATGGACTTTGAAAAGACTCAGGTAACTGATGTTCAAGATGAAAATCAGGAGACAGTTATAGATCAGCCTGAAGCTATGGTACAGGAAGAAGAAGTTCCAGCGGAGGATACCTCCACACAGGATGCTGATCAGGACTCAACTGTTGTTACGGAAGAAGCCGAGCAGCCTAAGGAAAATAAGTATGCTCTCATGCTTAATGGTAAGGTAGTTTCTGAATTTGATTTGTCTTTAAATGATATTGACAATGCTTTATATGATCTTGTGAATCAGACATATGCAGATCAGGATAATACGTGGTATTGGGTTCAGATTTATCCAGATAATAACTATGTAATTATGACTGATTATTGGAATAACCGTGCATATAAGCAGACATATTCTAAGGACGAGAATGATAATTTCATGCTTACTGGTGATCGTGTAGAAGTGTATGCAGAGTGGCTGACGGCTGACGAAAAAGAACAACTTTCCGATATGAGGGCAAATTATTCTGTCCTTGAACAGAAAGTTGCTACTTATGAAAATGCTGAAGTATATGCTGATAAAATGACTATTTTTGATGATGAAGCATATTCTGACTATCTTGATACAAATGAATTCAAAGCGCTTATGAGTAAGGAAACTGTTGATAAGTTTTCCAAGGAAGAGCTTCAGGAGAAAGCAGATGCTACTCTCGGCAAACTTGTAAAGCAGAATAAGTCTTTCTCTTTTGCAGAACATCCCAGAAATAAAGTAATTGTTCCTGTTGCTACTATGAAAGAAAAGAAAAATACATACGGAAATCTGTTTGATTAAATAAGAAAAATCGAACAAAACTACTTATTTGAAGACTGGCGAATGCTGGTCTTTTTTATTTGGAGGAAATTAAGATGGCAAGTAATTTTGCGAAATTTATGGCGAAGGCTGAGAAGCACGCTGTTGCTGGCTCTACTGACCTTTTAGCTACAAATGGTGGCCGTCACATCTTCAATGTAAAGCTCACTGAGGATATGGACAATGGCTGCATTATTGGTATTGGCGATTTCAAGTCTATGGAGTATTACGAGCAGGCAGCTGCTGGTACTTTCACAGCGAAGATCATTGGTAAGGCTTCTAATGGAAACTTCTATGTTCAAGTAGAGACTGTTGATGACAAGACCGTTCTGGTTCTTCAGAATCCGCTTACTTACGAAGAGTACACATCCAAGCTGAAGGAAGAGTCACAATTCTATAACGAGAAGGGTGATATTGTTCGCTGCTATGGTCTGGCCCCTATGGATGTATTTGAGGTATCTGCCGAGGCATTTACCGCTGATAATACACCAGAAGTGACCAAGGAACTATCTGTGGATACTTCTACACACAAGCTCAAGGTCGCTGAATAAGAGGAGGATTGAAGAATGAATAAGATGAATTTTAGTTATGAATCCAATCGCCTTGTATTTGCCGACAAGGACTTTGATGGTTTTAAGAAGTTAATGTTTGATACGGCTCGTGGCACTCAGGAAGTTCCTGTAAAGGAAGCAAATGACAAGATCCGTGAGATCATGTTTGAGGTTCTTGGTGTAGAAGCTGGTTGTGACCGCCGGACGCTAAGAAACGCTATTCGTAGACATCCCGGTGAGTTTTTCGAGGTTATTGAGGAGACTGTTCCTAATCTTCTAGTCAGTGGCTGGGGAGACAACCCATTCTTCAAAGAGTTTGTTGAGATGAAGTCTATGGCTCTTGGTGATACCAATGAGTTCTATGTCCCGGATGAGACGATTCTGACTGTTTCTGAAATTTCGGGAAATCATCATGACCTATTTCGTCAGAGACTTGGAGAGGGAAGTACTTTCTCCGTTAAGACTTCTTATTATGGGGTAAAAATTTACACCGAAGCCGAGCTGTTTATGGCTGGCCGCGTAGATTGGGCTGGCTTTATCCAGAAAATCTATGAGGCATTCGACAAGAAAGTAAATGACATTGTTTATGCTTCTGTTATGGCAATCGGTTCCGACCTTCGTTCTTCTACTCAGTTTAATAAGACTGGCTCTCTGGATAGAGATACCCTTATTACTTTGCTTGAAGATGTTCAGGCTGCAAATGGCACCGATGTTGTCATTATGGGAACAAAGGCTGCGCTTGCAAAGCTGACTAAATTGTCCGATGTAAGTTGGATCTCTGAATCTATGAAGAATGAGAGATACACAACTGGCCGTCTTGGACTTTGGGAAGGCACTCGTCTGGTCGAGATTCCACAGGCATTTGCGCCGAATGATACTTCGAAGAAGCTTGTAGACAATAATCGTCTTCTGATTATGCCGGAAGCAGATAACAGGTTTATTAAGCTTTACGATGAGGGAGATGCTCAGATTAAGCAGATTAACGATGCAGCTACAAATATGGATATGACTTATGAATACGAGTATATCCAGAAGATGGGTGTAGCTACTGTGGTAAATCGCAAGTTTGGTACTTGGGATATTAAATAATAAAAGAAATATCTGGCATGTGTCTTTTATCTGGGAGGCACATGCCTTTTTAATTAAAGGATTCGAGGGAAATAAATATGGCAAGACCTAAGACAACTGCATCCACGGCTAAGAGTGCCGTGACCGAAGAAGTACAGCCGGTTATAGATGCAACTTCTGAAAAGAAAACTGTTTCTGTAAAGGAACCAAGTGGTGATACGTATATTCCATGTCGTTCGGTGACTGGCGGAGAACTCATTTGCAAAGCATCGGAAAATGGAGAAACATATCATTTTTCCGACTATGGCGATGTGACGGAAATCACTTATAGTGATCTTAACTCGCTTCGTGCAAAGAAATCCGCTTTTATTTTTGATCCTTGTTTCATTATTGAGGATGAAGATATTTTGGAACTTCCAAGATGGAAAGAAGTCAAGAAATTTTATGAATCTATGTATGGTTCAGAGGATGTTGATTACGTACTAGAGCTTCCGAATTCAAAATTTAAGGCAGCTTTAGAGAAACTTCCAAAAGGATTACAGCGGGCGCTGTGTACAAAAGTTGCCTCTCAGCTTGAAGCGGGTACATTTGATTCATTACAGAAAATTAAGATTCTTGATGAGGTCTGTGGGACTGATTTTGGCTGTCTTTTAAAGTAATTGGAGGTGAAATATGACCTTCGGTTATGAAACTATTTTCAGTCGATCCAGATTGAAAATGAATGATTTAAAAGAGATTATGTCTCTATCTGAAACGGACATGTTGGAAATCAATACGGAACGATTGCATTCTGTGATTGGTAATCCAAGAGTGGGAAACATCTTCTCTTCTATTTCTCTTGATGATGACATTCAAGAGATAACTTTTGATTTAAAAAATGGATGCGGTTCTGATCTTCTTAATAAAGAATATGTGGTTGAATTGTTGTCACTTGGCATGGTGATTACATGGCTCCGGCCACAGGTTGAATCATTTGAATACACTACGATGACGCTTGGCGGTAAAGAAGAAAAGCTGCTTGTCAATAACTATAAGCCAGTTATTGCGAGACTTGATTCTTTGGAGTTGAAGCTCCATCAAATGATTCGGGATCACGGGTACATCTATAACTCATATCTGACAGAGGATCAGTCGTGAACTATCTATATGGTACGTTTTCCGATTCTCAGATTGAAGATAATGCCAAGTTAATGCATGGAGAAATTCATAAATTACTTCTTCAAAAAGATCCTCAATTAGTAAAGAAAATTTTTCAAAGTGATGCCGAATTCCTTTCTTATTTCCGAAATCTACTTTATCGCTTCGGTGGATTAAATGAATTGCTAAAAGAACCAACACAAATGGTTTCTTTAATGGCAACTCTTCAAGCTGCATATAACGAAACGCAACAGACTGTTTTCCATTGGGATGTTTATCGGAGATTGATTCTTGACGCACACGCTTATATCAAATCAATGTTCGAGGAGGCTCAAAATGCCTAGTATTGATGTATATAAACGGCAAGTATCTGCTCTCGGGCAAACAGTTGGATCTCGGATTAAGCGAGGTTCCGATCTAGTTATGGAAACTACGTGGGATAATGACCCGCAATCAAAAATTTGTTATCTATATGATTACTTTCATGACGATGATCCGGATAAAGAGTATGACTTTTCATATCATAATACACTGAAACACCGACTGGATTGCAAATTTATTGTGACTCAGTATTCTACCCTGTCAAAAGACCAAGTTGAATACCACATCATGTTTCGACCAAGCCAAAAGCTTCATTTTGAACAATACGATGATTTATATTGGTTTGAGGAAGATTACAGAAATGGGTACGGCGTTCAATTTCCGCTTGGTCAATACATAGATATTCCTGATGAAAAAGGTATATATAGACGGTGGCTTATTTGTGGGAAAGAAATCGGGAATCAATTTGAAAAATATTCTGTTCTTCCATGTGATTATAGGTTTCAGTGGATTGATATAATAGACGGTCAAAAAATAAAGCGCCAAATGTGGGGATGCTCACGAGTACAGAACTCATACACGGCTGGGTTATGGATTGACCGTTACTTTTATTCCTTGGATGATGTAAATGGATGTTGGCTTCCGCTAAATCCTATTACGCAGCATCTTGGATATCTCAATTCTGTTGGCCAGAATCAGCGCATATGCTGTTCTGCGAAAGTTGAAAATCCACTTACATATAAAATTTCAAAAGTAAATAATACAAAGCCAGTTGGTATTCTTAAAATCACTCTCGATCAGGATAATTTTAATCAATTTACTGATTATGTAGAAAAAGATAATAATGGGAATATCGTTGGAATGTGGGCCGATTATTATTTAGGGAATGTTCCTCCAAATGATAATCATAGCACAGAACTAGAAGATATACCTCTTTGCACTGTGTCTGCCGCAAATCAAAAACTAAGAGTTGGTGGTAGTTATAAAACATTGGCCGCTACAATCAGTAGAAATGGTGAGGATTTAACTAATAAATATTCCATCACAAAAGAAAACTGGTCTTTCTTTATTGAAAATGAAAATATTACATCTTCAGATTTAATTACATTGTTAGAGCAAGATAATAATACGATTAAGGTCAAATTTACCGGAGATCGGTCGTATATAAGCAAAATAATTACAGTACATTGTACTGTTGATAAATCGGTTGGAGAAATTCAACTGACGTTAATCGGATAATCGGAGGTATCTATGGATATTGAATATAAATATGACTTTGATACCAAAGATGGGCTGATTACAAAACTTACAAATTTTGCAGATAATCCAGACGATGACTGCATTAGGTGTAAGGAAAAAATAAAAAATGCATTGCTGCACTGTCCAGAACTTTTATATTTATTTCATGAAGAAGAGTATGAAAAAGAGTTATTTGATAAAAATGGTTCTTTGAAATTAGATGGAGACTGGGATTGTTATTATATGGACAATATTCGTCCGTATTTATATATTCCAGAAACGCAAGAAAAAATCAAACATTATCTTTGCTATAGGATAATGTTTAATGATGAGCCTCTTTATAATAAAACAGAAAAATATTTGGAAATTGTGTTTTATATATTTGTTAATGGGCAGGATGCCATTGAACCTATGACTGGTTTATGCCGACATGATTTAATGGCAAGTATGTTACGGGAGAAATTTAATTGGAGCAATATTTTTGGGACGCATTGTCGAATCACTTCTAATCAGGAAAATATCACGGATAATTATTTCTTAACTCGCACTATCACACTCGAATGTACTGTTTTGAATTCTATCGTTAAAACGAATCCGAATAATTTCACATCTGTCATTAATAAGACTGTGAGGACATATTGATGGCTGATTTAATGGATTTTGATGAATTAAAGTTGTACTTTGGTGATGATATAGAGATTAACAAATATATCAAACTTCGTAGTCCAAGTGTCGGAGATGTTGCCGAATATGGGGAACGTGAATATTATTCTACTCTTCATTTGTTGACTGCTATCCCAAGCGATATGAAGTCACAACTTTTTGATGTTGGAATTGACTACGAGGAAATCTCCGATTTTGAACTCTTCTATCTTCTAACGAGAAATCTCACTCCAGAAAAAACTTCTATATTTTTGTATGATCTTGATTTATCTAAAATGGAACTGGTTGAAAATCCGGAAAGCAAACAGGCCATTATGAGAGCATCGGATTCCGATGTTGTTATTGATGAACTTGCTTATACAAAAATAGCTGGTTGTTTAAGAAAAATTCATGGCATTGTTCCGAAAATTGAACATGCTAAAAATAAAACAACCAAGAAAATTTTAATAGAGTTGGATCGTCAAAGATTGGCAAAATTAAAAGACGTTCCATATAAATCAAGTCTTAAATATCTTATCTCTGCAATGATGAGGTATCCCGGTTTTAAATATAAAACAAAAGAATTAAAGCAATGCAGCATGTATGAATTTATGGACGAAGTGCAAGGTGCACAAGTCTATACATCGTCAATTGCCCTGTTACAAGGTTCCTATTCGGGGATGGTTGACACAAGTAAAATTGACAAAAAACAATTTAATTGGATGAGGGATCTCACTGAAAAGTGAGGTTCTTTTTTTTATAAGCATTTTTATGGAGGAAAATAAAAATGGCAGGTTTTGATATAAATAATATGGTAATTGATCATGTTCTGCGTGGCATCATGGTCAGCTCCAGTGATGGTTCTGTACTGTGGTCTATTAATCAGATCACTGAGCCACAGCTTTCTATTACTACTGAGTCTGCTGAGGCCGTAGATGCACTTGGTTCTACTATTGCTACTTTCTATAGAAGCAAAAAAGCTGAGTTCACGGCAAATAACTCTATGTTTGACCTTGGCTTGTATGCAGCACAGAACGGTACCGAGAAGGAAATTGCCTCTTCTGATCACAAGGTTGTTGTTCCAGTATTTGAAACTCTAACTGTAAGTGGTGATAATAAAGAGGTTGTTCTGAAGCATACCCCGAAGGCGAATCCGTCAGCTGTGTATCTTCTTAAGGGAGATGGTACTCTTGGTGACAAGATTGAATACTCTTCTACTACGGCGGCTGGTAAGTTCACTTACGATTCTGTCGAGCACAAGATTACTCTTCCTACGACAGTAACCGCAGGTCAGGAGTATTTCATTCAGTATGAATACGAGTCTGAGAAGGCAGTTGCCGTAACTGGTGACGCGATTAACTTCCCGAAGGCTGGTAAGTTCATTATGGAGATTCTTGGTGCAGATGTTTGTGATCAGACTGATCTGATTCACGCTTATGTAATCTTCCCGAACGCAAAGCTGAAGGCAGATGTTGATGTATCTTTCACGACCGATGGCAATCATCCGTTTACCATTGAAGCGAATCAGGCTTATTGCGATTCCAAGAAGACTCTGTTCCAGATTGTGGTTCCTGATGAGGAGTGAGTCCTAACGAATACCAGATTCGGAGGAATATAAATGGAACGAAATAGAGTTTGTCATGTATGTGGAAAAGAATACCACTACTGCCCTACCTGTCCTCGGGATGCTATGAAGCCGAGCTGGTATACGCTGTTTTGCAGCGACCAGTGTAAGGATATAGATGATGTTCTCTCTAAACATACATATAAGAGAATAACAGATGTAAAGGCGGCTAAAGAGCTACTGGCTCTTGGCGCGGACGCTATGAATGTTAAAGATGAGGCTATTAGAGCACACATTGATAATATTCTGGTTTCCGCTCGAAAAGCTGAGAAATCTGTTAAAATGCGGAAAGCGCAAGAAGTTAGTGAATGATTAATATATGGGATTAGCATTCACAAAGGATGTTAATCCCGTTTTTTATAATTGGATTAAAAGGATAAATTAAATGGAAAATAAAATTATTGGTAAATACTCTGGAAAAGAATACTATGCTAGTGAAGCGATTCGAATTTCAAATCCATTACAAGCAGCTTCTTATTGGGCAAATGGTCTGGAACCGCTTGATATTTATGCGACAAGAAATTTTGAAACGCATAAACCAACGATTGTGTATATCTTCAATCGTGAAAAATCAAAATACTTTTTTGATTTATGGTGTAAGAAGGAATTGAACTAGCTTTCTATAAATAGCAGAATTATATAGTGAATCTATATTTTTCTCAGAAAGGAATTGCAGGAATGAAAAAATTTGTATCAAAAATAATTTGCGCTGTATTGCTAATTGGTTGCATTGCTGTTTTATGCGGATGCAGTGAAGCGGATAAAGTTAATTATAACACATCAAAGGATGCTGAATATTTTAACTGTGAGCGCCGTATAACTGTCTATAATGCCCGTACAGACAATATTATCATGGAGATGGAAGGATATATGAATATCTCCAACAATACAAGTAATGAGCTTGTATGCACGGTTAAAACAGGGCCGAATTCGTATAAGATGAACTATATTTATCTGAACGCTTATACCATGTATGTTGTAGAAGATATTACTGGTACAACAGAAGATCCTTATCACTTCAAGCTTTATTTCCACACAGAACAGCCTCTTAGCGTAGGAGTAAAGTCATGAGAGATTATATGTATTGTGACTATGGAGCAACTGCACCTCTTTCGCAAAATGTCGTAAATGAAGTCATCTCTACAATTCATGTATTTGGGAATCCCTCTTCTACCTATTCTATAGGGGATTCGGCACGAGCTATTATCGCAGGTTGCCGTGAGACGGTGAAGAAGTTTATCAATGCACCGGACGATTCGCGAGTAATATTCACACCATCCGGATCTGCAAGTAATACACTGGCAGTTAAAGGGTATATTCAAAGCCATCTAACAGCTAACTACTTTTCTCCTCTTCTGCATAAGTCGATCAACAATTATATGCAATCAGAACTTCATGAATATGAAATGATTAATGTTAATACAAAAGGCTTTATTGACTTAGAGTCTTTGCAACAACGATTGGAAATGAATCGTCAGATGGAACCATTTGTAGTAATTGAGTTTGCCAATTCTGAGATTGGAACTTTACAGCTTGTTAAAGAAGTGGCATTTTTGACGCATCAATATAATGGGAAGATTTATGTTGATTGTACTGGTGCGATAGCTTCAATACCAATTGATGTTCAGGATCTTGGAGTGGATATGATTGGTTTCTCTGGGCATAAACTTGGAGCATTAAAAGGGACTGGAGTTCTTTGGCTTAAGAATCCAAACACTGTATTGAAACCGTTGATTTACGGTGCACAAGAAGAAGGACTTGTTGGCGGTACTGAGAATGTTCTTGGGATTGCTTCTCTTGATGCTGCCATGAAATTGTACAAATATTATAAATTCACTGATGATTTTAGACTGGAATTATATAAGCGGATTGTGCAAAACGGGTGGAAACTCATTGGAAGTCGGAAGCGTAGATTGCCGAATAACTTCTTCTTTAGTATTCCTGAGAAATCTGGAGAGGAAATTGTAACAAGACTTGATCTTCGCTACAACATTCAGGCATCAACTGGATCTGCATGTAATTCTGGAAGCAAAGAACACTCTTCTGCTCTAAGGGCAATTCACTTGCCAGAGGAGTTGATGGATGGATGTATCAGGCTAACATTCCACGGAGATGAAAAAGAGAATGATGTTCGGAGAGTATTCCGGGCAATAGAGACATTGACTAGATGACTACAATGATTGCACTTGATGTCTCGACCAAAAATACCGGATGGGCCATTTTTGAGGATGGAAAATATAAAGAGTCTGGGGTGATTGCGTGTAATAACATTGAAGATAAAAATGTACGCATAGATGAAATGGCATATTTTATTTTGGAGAAGATTAGAAATTCTCGCGCAGATATTTGTGTGGTAGAACAATCAATTCTGGGAAACAGAAATCCGGATAGTTTTCGTATGTTGTCAATGATACTCGGAATCATCTTTTATCACTGCTACGAAAATGGAATTTCATATTATAGTTATCTTCCATCTGAATGGCGTAAATTGATTGATCCGGGCAAGAAGCCGCGAAAACGGGTCGAGCTAAAACAATGGGATATAGATAAATTTAAAGAAATATACAATCGTGAGCCTCAAACTGATGATGAGGCAGACGCTGCACTTATAGGAACTGCCTACATCTGGATGTGGGACAAACAGGAGCACAAATGAAGATAAATGATATTACAAAAATTTCCACTGAAAATTTGAGAGATAAATATTTGAAGGACAATCTGAAGGTTGTTGATTACATTCCGATTGTTAAAAAAATAACACTTGCTAAGAGTATTGTAAATGCCGCAATGCGGGATTCTCGAGGCGAACTGCACTTTGACTCTCCTAATATGTATATTTTGTATACATTGATAAAAATAGATACATGGACAAACATTGATATTGAATTTGATAAGCCGGAGCTTCCGCTTAATCTTCAGTATGATGCATTGAATCAGCTTGGATTGATCGAGAAGATTATGGCGATGCTTCCGAAGAAGGATACTGATGAATTTGATTCGATTTATGGGATGGTAATTTCAGACGTTCAGAACAATGAGATGTCAACTAAATACCTGTTTGAGAAAGTTGTTGCGAACTTTGGCACGCATTTTGGAGAAATGGTCGCTCCAATTATCAACTCTCTCGCGGAAGATCGAGGATCCACCGGATCCGAAACTTGACAGAGCATGTTATAATGCAGTCAAGGAGGATAATACCATGGATAGATATGAACTCTTCTCTGACAATAGCGTGGTTTTTATTTCAAAAGACAAAATCAAAAGAAAAAGGACTGTATCTCCGGAATGGAAAAAAGTCCAAGAATTTTGTGCACATCATGATGTACAGGTTGTGACAGATAAGAAAACTGGAAAGCCGATGGTTAAGGTGATAGATCTGTGATGAAGGTGTCATTCTTTAAACTCACGCGAGAATATATAAGAGCATAGCTTCTAAATTCAATAGTGGGAATGATGTGGTAGACAACTTCATCAATGGATCGGAATGCTTAGATCCAGGCATAGGTGCTACGTATGTAATACTCAATGATAAAAATTTTATTGTTGCCTATTGTAATATAACGACAGGATGTATAGTTGATTCAGCGAATAATAATTTGAAAATAGGCGGCTCAATTCATCTCAACAAATTTGGTCTTGATAAAAAGTATCAAGGAGTGCATATTGGGCCAGCTGATAGTGGATTGAAATTATCAGATGTCCTATTTTGCAAAATAGTTGATTATGTTGTTTCTATGCGAGAATACATCGGTTTTTCTTTTGTTACCCTATGTTCCACTCAGGAAGGACTACACCTATATCAACGAACCGGCTTTGAGTCTGTTGAAGACGATATGGCCATTGTTCAGGATGAATCCGAAAAAGGCTGCTATCAAATGTATTATCCACTAGATCTCGAAGAATGATTTTTAGCTACTGGTTCCGTCAAAAGGCCAGTAGTATTTTATTGCTTTTTTAGTATGTTATGTTATTATCAAAGCAGGAGTTGTTTTTTGTCTAAGGAGGTTGACATGTTAGATCTTGATGCATTGGATTATTGCGGAGCAAGTGAGCGTGAGAAAAAATTGGCGATTGCTTTGGATAAGTATTTAAAAGAACACCCGGAGCGAAAGGAAGGAATTTATTCTGATGAACCAGATTTAAAATTCCCCGGACTTGGTTATGGTCATTTGAGTGTTAATAAATTTTGTAAATTAGCCGAAGATGCCGGAGCAGATGTCAGTTGGATTAATTTTAAAAAGACAACCTATGGTGTTGACGAAACCATAAGACAGTTATTTGGATGAGATTATGTAAGAGTCGCGTGGATAGCGCGGCTCTTTTTTATTATGTAGAGATATGTGAAAGAGCGGTTATCACCGTTCTTTTTTATTGGGAAAAATATGGAAAGAATTAAATTTAATCAAAAAGAACTTGAAAAGCAGTGTCTAGCCTATGCAAAAGCTTATGGATCTGCTTATGTTGCCAAAGCAATGGAAATGATTGAAACTCAAGCGCATAAATATATAGAAATGTTTTACAGTCAAGCGATTTTTAAGTCGAAAAGCGGAGGACTCTCTTCCATTCCTAAACTTTATGATAGAACTGGAGATTTGCGTGATAATTCTATTAAAACTTCTGTTCTTCAAGTTCATGGGAATATAGAAGGACGTATTATAATTTCAGCTGATAAAATGAAAAATTATATTAGTGGCGGACATATAACTCCTCCATATTATGTAGCAAATCGTGCATGGATGGAAGGATTGCATGGTAATGTGTGTACTTCCCCCGGAGTAATGTCTCCAACGCCAGCAAAACTTCTTGATACATATATTAAAGGTAATAGTTTTAATAGTGCGGCAACAGCATATGCAGTAAAAATGGCAAATGCAGGAAATTATGGATTACTTAACGCATCTTCTATTAAAGGATTTGCGCCTAATATTGGGAGCATTTAATTATGGCAACTCGTGGTAGTGCAATACTTGAAGCAGGCATTAAATTTGTACTTGATTATGATTCTATAAAAAAAGTAAGTAAAGAATCTCAAACAAGTGTACAGGCTGTAGTTGATAAAATCACTAATTTAAAAATTGGAGATGCATTAAAAGAGCAAGTATATGATGCACTTCATTCTATAAAAAACGAATTTAGTAACTTAAAATTAGGCGATATTAATGATTCGTTTGTACGAGAAGTTAATAGTGCAACGGGAATTGAAGAACAACAAAAAGCTGCGGAAAAATTGGTTGATACAGTTAATCTTTTAAAAACGGCTACTTCTGGATACACTTTAAATATTTTTGAATCACTTGATTCAGAAAAGATCCAAAAATTAATCAAATTAACAAAAGATTTAGTTACGGCTCAAACTGATGTACAGAAGGCTTCGGCTAAAGCTCAGATAAATGATATAATATCTCCTCTTTTGAAGCAATATTCAGAGGCTGAACAGATATATCAGAAAATAAAAAAAATGGGAATAAATGATGTTGCAGATCGTTTATTCAGTCTTGGAGATAGAACAAAATCTGGTACATTAGAGACAACATATCTTAGAGAAGCCATTCCATTATTAGAAAAATATTTTGCTTTATTGAAACAAGGGGAATCAGTTGATTATAAAAAATTAGGTTTAAGCGGTATAAAGCAAAGCGATTTTGATGAAAACTTTTTTAGTCTTTCCAAATATATAGATGAAAGAAAGCAAAAATTGTCAAAATCCACTACTGATTTTTTAAATAATTATAATTATATTAGTCAACAAGATTTAATTAAAAGTAATACAACTTCTGAAACCCCATTAAAGATACAAGTTGAACCAGATTTTACTGGTTTTCATGAGAAAGTAAATGATGAATTAAAAAAAGAAAACGAATCGTCTTCTCTTCAGGTAAATGTTAAACCAGTCATTACGGATTCCTCCGATTTAGAAATAAAAACAAGTCTTAATTTGGATTCCACAAAGGAAATTGTCAAAGATATAATAGATCAATTAACCAAATTAAAACAAGCACTTGCAAATGTTGAAGAAACATTAGCAAATGGATTTCATATTAAGAGCGTATCAGAACTTGAAACTGAATTTAAAACAATAACAGATAGCGCTGAACAAATTCCAAAAACAACATCTAAGTCGTTTAAAGTTGCTTCTCAGGAATTTAAAGATTATGTAGACAAAATTCGGCAATACAAAGAAGAGGGTGGTACAAGAGGTATTTTTGAATTTGCCTCTAATAAAACAGATGCAGATAAGATAGAAAAGCAATATCAAAAAAGTGTAGAAGCCGCTCGGAAAGCTGCCGAGGCACAGAAGAAACAACAACAAGAAATATCAGCGAGTGCCGAAAAAACAAATGAAATTATTGGTTCTGATCAAATTAAGGCTCTTCAAGAAAGCGTAGCGGCAATAAAAAAAGCAACCGAACAAGAGCTAAAAAACTTCACAGATATAAATAATTCATTAGAAAAAGTAATTTCTAATTTTGAAAAAATTAAAGATGCGTTTTCTTCAAATGTATCGTTTAATGGATTTTCCGACCAGTTGACAGAGATTGCTATGGATATAGAGTCTCTTAATACGAAATTAAATCTTAAAGAAGTTTTTAAGGGTCTTCGGATTAGTCAAACGACTATTAAAAATATCAAGGATCTTGGTCCGGCTTTGGCTGCACTCAACAAACAAATAGATCAATTACAATTAAATGGGAACTCTTCTGCTTTTGTAAAACAAATTACTGAGTTAATGAAACAAGGAGAGGCGTTAAAATCATTAGCAACTGTTTTGAATGCATACGAAGGTGGCGCAAATAAGCTGAATTATAAAGGTGGGGATGTTGATGCTTATAAAGAAGCAAAGGAAATTTTAACGCAGTTAATTGTTTTAGAAAAGCAACGGAAAACTGCAACCGGAGAAACAGCTACCGAAATTGACAAAACTATTGCTGAATATTCTGACCCAGAAGCATTAAATTCTATGACTAAACAAATTAATGCTTCTAAAATTTTAACGGATGCTCAAAAAACAGAAATTGAATTGCTTCAAAAGAAATTAGCAATTGAAACAATTTCTTCTGATCAGTATATACAAGAACAAGCATCTGCTACGGAAAAGAATAATCAAGCACTTGAGGACACCGTTAAGGCGATGAGCGATGTCACAAGTGCGGCAAAGGATACAGCTGATTCGTTAGAAAAGGCAACTTCATCTGCGGAAAATCTTAAGGGCGCAATTACTGATATAAAAAAAGTAACAAAGACAACAACTGTTAATAATTCTGGAGTAGTCAATTCTAAATATGGTTATCAAACAGAATCCGGAAGTATTACTTTAGATGGTGATGGAAATTTTAAAAGCACACGAAAAACAATTGTTGATGTTACAGGTGCTTTAACGGATTATGATAATGCAATAAAAATTGTTCAAGATTCACAAACCGCAAGTGAGAACTCAACCAAAGAATTTTGTAACAATTATAAACTTTTAGTTGTTTACATGTACCAAGCGGCAGAAGCATTTCATAATTTTTATGAAGAAAATAAAAATAATCCAGAGCAACTTGGATCTGATAAATTTCAAAAATTAGCTTCGGATTTAAAAGAGGCAAAAACTGCCGTTGATGATTTAAAAGAGGCCGAGAAAGGTGCTTCAGAGAATTCCAGATCTAAATTAGTTAATTCTATTTATGATTGGATAGATAAAAATGGAAAAGGTTATAGTGTTTTTAAAACACAGATTGATGGAATTGTAAAAACAATTGCTGAACTTGGGCCGAGCGCTAATCTGGAAGAGCTGCAAACCCAGTTTCTAAATATATCTAGTGCCATCAATAAGGCGGGTCTTAGCGGGAAGACATTCGGTCAGCAAGTATTGGATCAAGTAGTAAGTAAAGCTGCTAGTTTCGTCACGACATTCCTTTCTATTCAAGATGTTATTCGGTATACGCAGCAAGCATTCCAGACAATCAATGAACTGGACTATGCATTAGTAGATCTTAGTAAAACGGCAAACATGTCTACCAGTCAGCTAAACGACTTCTATCTCTCCTCTTCTGACGTTGCAAAGCAAATGGGTGTTACAACCAAAGAAATTATTGACCAAGCTAGCGCTTGGGCTAGACTCGGGTACAACACCAATGAAGCCGCAACTACAATGGCTCAACTAAGTAGCCAATTCGCTTCTATATCGCCGGGAATGAGTACTGACACGGCGCAAGAAGGACTCGTAAGTGTCATGAAGGCATGGAATATTGATGTTGATGATGTTAAACGTGAAATCATGGACAACATCAATACATTGGGTAATAATTTTGCGGAAAATAACGAGGATATAATTACTGGTATGGAGAAAGCAAGTGCTGCGCTTGCTGCAACTGGTACCTCGTACAAAGATGCTTTTGCTCTCTTCACCGGAGGGCAAGAAATTATCCAAAATGCAGAGAGCATGGGCACGGCGCTTCGTACCATTTCTCTTCGTATTCATGGATACAGTGAAGAATCAACTGATGATAATTTACAATTAGATGATTCTTTAAAAACCTTGAATGGCGATTTAATAGATTTAACAAAAACTGCTTCAAATCCACAAGGCATCTCTACTTTTACAGATGAAACAAAGAATCTTGCAGACGAATCCAAAAAAGAATTCAAGCCATTAATTGAATACCTTGGAGAGCTTTCTGATGCTTGGGATACGTTTGGAGATAAGCAAAAGAGCGATTTGCTTCAGGCTTTATTCGGGAAAAACCGCAGCTCTCAAGGAGCAGCGATCATCACCAATTTTGACCAAGTTCGTGCTAGTTTGGAAGCAATGGACTCCGCTGCCGGATCTTCTGACCGCGAAATGGAAAAAATTGAAGGCAGTATTGATTATAAAGTAAATGCGCTGAAGCAGACTTGGATCGGTTTTCTTCAGGTGATGGCAGACCGAGACGCAATTAAAGCTGTAATTGATCTCCTCACGAAACTCTCAGAACTATTGACCAAAGTTTTGGAAACGCCCGGCCTGAATGTAGGAGTAGTTGCTGGTACGGCCGTTGGCTTTGTGAAACTTGCTTCTGCGTTGAGAAGTGCTGTTAATCCAGCCATGGTATTAAAGAAAGCTATGGATGGCGCATTCGGCACGAATACGACAAAAGAGATCAAGGACACTATAACAGCCGTTGATTCCGTCATAAAGAAAATGCGAGAAGCAGAGGCGGCAAAAGCGGCGGAACTTAATGCACCACAAAATGCGAAGACAGTCACAAAGATCTTCGGTGCTAATGAACAAGTTCTAACAACCGTTGATACGGCAAATACAGCGGCGAATACAGAAGCGAATCTAGCAAACGCCGCATCTAACGAGCAAAAAGCTGCGAGTGAAGCAAAAGATACAGCGGCCAAACAGGGGAACATTGCCGCGACTGAAGTGGATAATGCCACCACTGATAAAAATACAAAAGCAAACGAAGCTAACGATACTGCTCAAAAAAGTGTACTCAAAACGATTTTGAGTCTGGTTAAAGCTCACCCTCTTCTAACGGCTGCAATTGCTGCCGCAGCGGTAGGCGTGACCGCCTTTATTGTTAAATTAAAAAATGAAGCAACGCATATTGATGATGTGCGATCTAAAGTTAAAGATTTAACTGAATCGTATCAAACAAATTTATCGACAGTAAAAACGAATACATCTGATGCAAAAGATCTTTATGCTGAATATTCTAAATTAGCAAAAGGAGTAGATTCTCTCGGGAATAATAAAAGTTTATCCGATTCGAATTTTGATCGTTATAATGAATTAACAGATCAATTGGCCGAAAAAATGCCCGGACTTGTTACTGGTTGGACAAATCAAAATCATGCAATTTTGGAATGCAAAGATAGTGTTGAGGCGCTTAATGCGGAAATTGATAAGCAAAATTTAGACGCTTATCGTAAAATACTTATTGGTGATGATGGAAGCGGTGCCAAGGACATCGTTGAAAATTATCAGAATGCAGTTAATGGATATGATGGCAAGTTTCTTGGACATATAAAAGGAGCATCGGAAAAAGAAAATGATCTTGATTTTGTATTAAAGAAAACGCAAGAGCTTCAAACAGCGTTGGATCAATTAAAAGAATCTGGTAATAATATTGAAGATTTTGTTAAATATGCTTCTAGTCCGCATCTATTTGCAGACAATACATTTAGTCCAATTCTTGATAAAATCAATACCTTAAAGTATTTGATGAAAAATTCCGGATTAAATACCGATGGTTTAAAAATAAATTTTGATACAATCCAATCATGGAATGATTTAGATGCAGCTATTTATGATGTGCAGTCTGATATTAATTCCGAAAAAACAGATCTTAGCACTCAAGTAGATGAAGCAGTTTCCGGGGTACAACAACTTGCAGATGCATATCTTCATCTTTATAACAAAGATGGCAAAACTTTTTACGATTTATCAGATGATATGGCAGCAAGTGTTTCCTACATGATTCAATCACTGGATGAAGATGTGCTTAATCAGTTTGGAGTGAATACAAAAGCAGACGTTCAAAAAATTGTCAATACCATGGTTGAGACAATGTTGAATGATCCGACGCTAGGGAACGCTATTGTCCAGTTATTTACTTTAGATCAATCTCAATCCGTGGAAGCGGCAAGAGCAACGGCGGAGCCATATCTTGATGCTTTAAATAAAGCCTTTAAAAAAGGTGATATTCCACAAACTTTATATGATCTTATTGTTGGTAACTTAGATTGGATTGATGATGTTGAGAGCAAGCTTAATGGAGCAATTGCTGGCGCTTTATCTGGAGATATTGATACTGAACAAGCAAAATTAAATTCAATAAAGCAAGAAGCAACGGAAAATGAGAAAACTGGTTTTAAAGATGCTCAATTGCATAATGAAACACTTGCTAATGATCAAAAAAAGATTAATGATTTAACGCAGGAACAGCTTGAAATTGAAAAACAAATAAATGTCGCAAAAGCAGAACGTCAGGCTAAATATTCATCTTCTGATATGATGGGAAATGTTGATCTAAATAATAGGCCCGTTGTGTCTGGAATAAATATGTCTGCTGCTGGATTGGAAGGCGATGCAGACAGCTATTCTACAGTTTATACATATACCAAACCGTTCGATAATCCAATAGATGGGAATCCATGGATTGTTCAATTTACTCCAATTCTTCCAGATGGGACAGTAATGACGGAAGATAGCTGCTATGAATACATTCATGATTTAATTAACAAAGCATCTTCCAAAGAAGATATGATGTCAATGGATAACCCAGAAAACGGCGGCAAAGGCATTTTTATGGGTGTCTTTGATTCATATACTGATGAAACCGGTAAAACAAAAAGCCTAAACTGGAACAATGTTGACCAAGGATATAAGCAATATAATCAAGAAGCCATTGCTAGGCATGATAATCAAGCATCTATTTATGATAATGAAGGCGAATTAGTTCAACAACAAGTAAAAAATCAAAAGGCACTATCGGAAGCTCAGGAGAAATATCAAAATGACTTGAAACAATCCGGAAATGCTTCTGATTATTATAGTCAAAAGATAGAGGAGCAGCAAAAGAAAACATCCAATTTATCGCAAGCAGAAAAAACTCTTACCAACTATATGAATAAATTGGATACGGCTCAAGCACAACAAGATTTTGCAACATATCTCAATTCACTTGGAAAAACCATTAGTACGGCGGCAGAAGCAAAAGCAGCTATTCGCGGTTTTAAAGTAGAAGCTCAAAATAGCGGGAATTCTTTTGATATATCTGGTCTATCAACTGCCATTGAAAGTCTTGAAAAGGTCAATACTGCGTATCAAAAGGTTGCTGAAAATATCAAAGATAATAAAACAGGAAAAGACATTACATCTTCCATTAAGGATATAGAAGCATTAAGAAAAGAATTTGAAGATATCTCTAACACTGATCTCAATTGGGGTGATTTTGACGGATTTGAGGATATTGAGCGTACATTAACAGACGGTTCATCTTCTGCAAAAGAAATGCAAAGTGCTTTTGATCAGCTATATACAACGCTTGCGCAAGATAAATTAGCTGCCAATGATTTTGATGAATCAACTCAGAGCTTGGTTTCGTCTCAATTACAAGCAGCCGGAGCAAGTAAAGAATCCGCTGATGCTTGGGTGGCACAACAAGTTGCTATTCACAATGCTAAAAAAGCTGTTTCTGATTATGGTATTAATTTGCAAACGGTAACTCAGGGAGATATTAATGAGCTTACGACTGAAGGAAGCGTATCACAAGATACTGCTCAGTATCTTTCATTATTAGCACTTCAAACACAATTAGCGTCCAATACTGTTTTTGACACAGAAGCATCAAGAGAACAATTATATGCATTAGCAGAAGCAGCTGGAATTGCAAGAGACGAAATTGCAAGTGTCTATTCGCAATCAAGTATTAGTAAGATGGCTGGTTCTGGTGCTGATCAAAGTACTATTAATAAGATAAAGAAACAACAATCTAAAACCGTTGATGATATTCGGAAAGAAGTAGAAAACAAGCTACAAGATAAAATCAATAATATACATCTTGCACCAACTACTACTTCTACTCCAAAGAGTTCTGGTGGTGGCGGCGGTTCATCCAAATCTGAAGAAAAAGATGAATATGTTGAAGAGTTTGAAAAGCAATACAAAGAGCTTGGAGAACTTCGCGACAACGATAAAATAGATGAGTATGAATATTGTCAGTATCTGCGCGCATTATATGAAAAATTTTTCAAAGATAAAGCAAAATATATAGAACAGTATCAAAAATACGAGAGCGAATATCTCTCAAAAATGAAATCTGTCTATGAAAATATCTTTTCCGGGTTGTCTAGCAAAATTGATGATCGGATTTCAAAGCTGGATAAACAAAAATCTAAGGAAACTTCGGCGGTAAAGGAACAAAAAACTGCTGCTGTGTCTGCGCTCAAAGCACAAAAACAAGCGGCTGTAAATGCAATTGAGGCACAAATTAAAGCGCTTAAAGAGCAACAGAAGCAACTTGAAAAACAGATTGATATCTATCAAGGGCAAATTGATGCCATTAATGATGCCAATGATGCTCGTGAGCGTGAAATTGCTCTCCAGAAGGCGCTGTACGATTTAGACAAGCTTCAGAATCAACGAACGAATTTGACATATTCTGAATCTCAAGGAATGCATTATG
>ERZ808246.287-NODE-287-length-45281-cov-3.601048_pt1 | contig 45281 bp, 38 predicted proteins | sample MGYA00521083_ERZ808246 | MGnify/ENA primary metagenome ERZ808246 (study PRJEB31516, sample SAMN03275577) | gut metagenome | biome: mammalia-associated habitat; material: feces | host: Papio cynocephalus | place: Kenya | collected 2012-07-07 ... | reverse complement strand
CCCCGCCTGTCATGACGATTGACGTGTCGATGCTGGTTCCTTCGAAATCGATGTCCCAAATCCATGATACATCATGGCCGTCTGGGTCTTCGTCATTGAGCAGAAACAATATCGCATCTGATTTTCTGCGTGACGATTCTTGCAGCATACGGTTGAACCCTGTCGGGTTCTTCGCAAGCTTCGTCCTGACGAGAACCTCATCGTCACCGTTCCTTACAAGCCACGAACCGCCCCTTCCGCCTATGCACTTCTGCTTTGATACAGCGTCCTGAATCGCATCGTGCACTGCTTTATTCGTTATGCGGTCGTCACAGCTTGAAAGCGATGGGAATGCAATCGGCGCGATAATCGATACGATGCACGCGGCGGCTGCTACGTTATAATCCATATATAACCCATCCGGAGAACAGGCTATATAGGATTCCGACGACCCGTTTCCTGTGGCACAACCGATAAAGATTCGATGCTCCTCAGCATCACCGTTGTCACTAGATGGGACATCGATGACGCGGAACATATGGTTGCTGGCAGGCTCAGATGGTTTCCAATCACAGGATGGGCACCAATAATTACCGATTTGGCCATATGCGACGTTCGAGTAGTCGAGAGGCATACCGCAATGAGGGCAAAGGCGTGAATCGGATGCCGAGCCACTGTTGTCTAAAAGGTCCTCATCGGTACGCTCTAGCATACAGGAGAACGGAACGCATCGGTTTGTGTCGGAAACTGACTCGGCTATCATTGAGCAGAGCGGGTCATCAGCGTTATATACGAGAATGGTATCAGGAGACGATTTTAAGGCAGTTTCGATAGCCTTCTGTGTCCTGTCGATCTCACCGTACCTATCAAGTTGGTCGCGGAACAGGTTAAGGAGCAATAGGGCGTTTGGATGGAGTCTAGGAAGAACGCGCTTCGTGAACAGCTCATCACATTCGAGAACGGCATACGGCTTCATATTGTCATCGAGCGTTTTCATGATGCGGGACGTCTGAGATGACATGGCTGTCACGATTCCCATATCCATATTGTCGCCGTCACGGTTCGACACAACGCCGATTGCCTCATCGCCATGAATGTTCGACTCCATAGCTGATATCGCATCGGCTATGAGATTGGTCGTCGACGTCTTTCCATTCGTACCTGTTATACATATAGATCCGCGTATTCGATCAGTAAGCGTCGATAGAACATTGCTGTCGATTTTCATGGCAATTGCCCCAGGCATCGAACCGCCTGAGCGTGATGTCAATGAAGATATCACTGATTTCGCCGCTTTTGCGGTAGCTATCGCAATTTCAGATTTAATTGTCATATAGTTTCCAAACATGCTTGAATCAAAATGCATATTGCATGATTGATTTTATCATTGGAAAGATTATATCAGTTCTAACTCCAAATGCATTTAAATCATGCATGTACTGAAAACGTTGCCTAATGATGAATACTTTCTTATTCTATTCTGATAATCGTATTGTGATATTAAACGTGATATTTCATGATAACTGCCGCCTCATTCGATGGGACGACAATGTGGACGTCACCGTGTTTTGCTACGAGTTTTTCAACAAGATTCTCGGGAAGTGCGGATCCCAACGCAATGTCTGACATATCGACAAACGGAAAGATAGATGAGAAGAGATGCATACGTTGTTCTTTATCTAATGCATTGGGATATCTTCTACTCTTATTGTCATCTGCCTCGATGATGTCATGAATCAACGATTTCATATCGTACTTCATCAGGTCAATCCATAGATTCTCCATGATGATATTATCCTTTCTTATTTAAGATACGATGCAATTATAGCACGTGATTCCTGCAAAATAGCCATTTAAATGCATATGTCGAGAAATAATCGATGATGAGGACACTCATATATATATATATATAAGAAACTTATATATTGTCATGTTGATAATCGATTAAATCGACCAATTGGAGGATAAAAAAATATGGCATTATTTAGCAATAAGAAACGGAATGCAGCAGGAGGTGGTGCAGGAATGAAATTCGGAATGCAGAAAATGACAAAAACGGCTGTTATAGTAGCAGCTGCGTTGATTAGCTGCGTTACTTCCTGCACCCTCTATTCGAATGCCGCAGATGGTGGCGGCTCTGGTACATCAAGCGGCGGACAGCTTGCAACAGGTGTTCAGCACCATGTCGTATGGTCAGATGGCGGAACGGTTGACTCGAACGGGAATTTCATTCCATCTGGCGCTACCGGCGACGCATCAATAGATGAATGGCTCAATAAATGGGGCGATGTGGAAGGTTATCATTTAAATGGTAACGAAACAGATTCAACCGGCGGAAAGCATATTGACGTCTTCAAGACGGCAGCCCGTCAAGCAATAGACAATGCGACTAGAAGAACAGGTCTTGGGGCACAGCATATTCGCATTGTCGGTATGGGATGGTATTCATGTGCTCTATCGCCATATGGGCGCGGTTTTCTTGCAAAAAAGCCAAAGGCAACGGTTCTCGACAGGCAGGGAACAGACGGGGAGCTTCCAGGAACGACTACTGATGGAACGCAGCTGTGGACTTCCGATATGCGTACCCATGTATATCAACAAGCACTAGACGATAGCATGTCTAACTGCTCGATTATCATCGCCGCCGTGGCAGATACGGAAATTCCAGGCACGGTTCCTGTTGCATTCCAGAAGCAGGGCGACCCGAACACGATTAGCTCGGAGAACGAGTGGGGCGATAAAGGAGTTAAAGTCCCTGCAAGCCAGATGAAAGACCAGTACTCGTATGAGGGAGCAGTCTATGGCGTTTACAAGGATGAAGCTTGCACACAATGGGTCGAGGACTTGACAATCGGTGCAGATGGAATGACTACAGCTCAGATGCTTCGTGGAACGACGTATTTTCTGAAGGAGAAGACCGCGCCGAAAGGATGGGCTCTATCAGGTGACGTTCAGCAAATCGATACGGGTAACGGGACGACCGTTACGCTAAACGAACAGCCCAACTACGGTGAATTGACTATCAGAAAAATTGATGGAACAAATAAACAATCACGAATACCAGAATCAGGTTTCACATTCAGATTGACAAATAATGCAACAAATGAAACATGGGAGCAAACAAGTGATAATACAGGTGTTGTTATATTTACGCATCTAGCTTTTGGCGATTACACAATAGTTGAAACAGCAGCACCTACTCCATATCTCGTAGATTCAACATCGCATAAAGTAACGATTAACGAAGAAAATATAGATAAAACTAAAATCGGCGTTCAAATCAAAAAAGAAACGCTTGATATCACCGATCAACTTCCCACAACTCCGCCGACGACCCTAACGAAGACAGATACATTCGATGGATCCGTTCTCGAAGGCGCAACATACGAGCTTTACGCTATATCAGACGTGACTGTCCCAAGTGGTAAGCTCTATGAAGCAGGCAAGACAATTGCATCGTATACAACGGATTCGAAAGGGGAGTTTACAATTCCTTCCAGAATCATGTATCCCGATGCGAATGGAAATTTCAATTATGCCCTACGTGAGGTAGCCGCACCGGAGGGGCACCTTATTAATACCGGCAAAGTCATCAAACTGACTGGAAAGTACGTCGATGACAGGACAAGTACAATTGCCGTCGCCACAAACAATAAGGTAACCGACACAGATCAAGTTAACGAGTTCGATTTAACCAAGTCCGTTCTCAAAAAAGATGGAGACACTAATGATGACAAGACCGTCGAGAACGCCACTTTCCGTATATGGAATAAGTCAGATGAACTTACAATGTCGCCCAATTCCGGTCGCGTATCCTACGCTTTGCGTCTCGATAAAGGCAATACGTCGCATAAGGTAGTTATCTATCAGCAAATAGACTATGCCGAAGCTACCCTATCATCAATTAGCGCAAACGATACAGGCTATGAAATCGTTCTTTCCGATGATAAAGGCAATATCTATGAATTGAAAAAGGACGCAAAAAGCTCCACAAGACTCTCAGCTGGAACATATACTGTGAAACTCAAGACGACCGACAATAAGAAGGATGTCGACAATTTCACAGGCGACACGAAGATTACCGTAAAGAACGGCGATCGAGTCGAGTACAGCGTGTCCGTCGGCGCGACGAGCGGAAAGCCTTCCGTATCCGTCAAGACGAGCGAAATTGATGAGCGTCAAGCCAGTGTATATACAACAAGTGGCGCTTATGTATGCAATAATTTGAAGACCGATGCCATTTATCACGTCCAGCTCGACGGGAAGACAATCTATACGATTTATACCGATGCTAATCATGGTGTGAAAGCCGGTTCGAAGATTTACGGGCGTTATGACACGAAGGCAACTGAATATGCTTATAAGCGTCAACCGATGCTTTTGACGAGCGATTCGAAATTCATTGATAAATTCACCATAAGTGGCAAGGATTATCCGGTTCAGACAAAGGTTGATAAGGACGGAAAGATTATCATTAAGCGTCTGCATTCCGGTTCTTACGGATTTGGCGAGATTGATGTTCCTATTAACGAGGATAAGAACAAAACCTATCTTATCAATACGACTGTCTATTATTTCGATGTCGCGAAGAACACAGGTCTTATTAATGGAAAGGCTGTCTACGGCGTTGAATCGAAAAATGACGAGACGCGTCTAAACATATCAAAGCGTGAAATGACAGGCGGTCCTGAGATTCCAGGAGCTAAGCTTGAGCTCCGCGATAAGAACGGCGACCTTATGGAGACATGGACGTCGACGGACAAGCCTCATTACATCGAACAGCTTGCCCCAGGTAAATATACGCTCATCGAGAGGATTACCCCCAGCAACTACGATCAAGCGGAAAGAATCGAATTCGAGGTCGAGGATACTGGTGAGATTCAGGCATGCGAGATGCTAGACAAGCCGATTAAAATCTCCACTGAAATCGATAAAAGGCAGGAAATTGCCAATCCATCTGCTGAAATGGTCAACGCAAACGGTGATGGCGCGAACAAAGCCGATCCAGTTAACAAGAAGAACGGTATGTTCTCTTATTCAATCGACTATAGCAACACATCCAATACATGGGTCGATGAATTTACAGTCTATGACCAACTTGACGGTGTCAATGCTGGACTCGTCAAGCTCAACAGTCTTGCAACAGCGCAGGGATATAAGGATTATGACGGTAAGATGAATCTTTGGTATCAGACGAACAAGACCCCTGCTGATTACGCTGACGACAAGAACAAAGCGAACGCAACCTTGGACGATGGGCATGAGAATCCATGGATTACCGGAGACACCAGAAGCGATAATTCCAAGAAGAACGACCCCGACGGCGACGGAAGAACCCTTGACTACACAGGGTGGAAGCTCTGGAAGAGCGGTATCTCGACCACCGTTGCGGAAACGCTCGATGTATCGCAGCTCGGGCTTGCCGATGATGAATATGTAACGGCTATTCGCCTTGAATATGGGCGCGTAGAGAAAGGTTTCACAACCCGCACATCGGCATGGGATCGCGACGATGCCAAAGATATCCATGATGATATGAACCTCATCGAATATCTGCATACGGATAAATTCACGCCTGAGCAAGTCGTCGAGGCAATCAAGTCGAATCTTGGAACGCTCGTATCGTTTGTCAAATCGGATTCCGATACGAAGGACGCTTCATTCACAATCACCGAAGATGATCAGAAAGTCATTGACGATATCATCGATAGAATCAATGAGGGGACGAATGCTGATTCAACTGATGAGGTATCCGCAGCCATCGATGACGCAAAGATCCTTATCTCGTCAAAACTCGATGCATTCTTCAACAACAGCTCCATTGGAACATCGAAGGGAATGAAAGTCGCAATCGATACGCTTACCGATGCGCTTGGGCGAGTCGAGAATGCAATCCCCAAAGATGTCAAGTCAAAGGCCACAAAAGCACTCGATACCGCAGAAAAAGCAGTAGATTCAGGCGACCCGGAAAAGCTTGCCGATGCAAAGAAGCAGCTGCAATCGGCATGCGAATCAATTATCGATTCCCTTACGACGAATGCGGCAACCTCGACTGAAATAAATTACTCACCGCTTATCCTCAACATGCAGACGACAAACGCATATCGCAATAAGGCGGAACTTTCTAACACCGCAAGCGTTGTTGCATATCGCAATGGCGGTGGGAAGGACTTGCAGCTTGAGGGAGTCGACAGCGACAAGGTCGTTCAAGTCCCAACGGCAGATGACAATCTTGCAAACGATCTCGTTCAGACGGGAATCGATGTTGCGGGAGCAGCTGGCGTCGCAGTAGCAGCATTTGGTATCGCAGTTGCATTAAAAAAGAGAATGACAATGTAACTCATGCAATATGACTAATTAATGAAACATAGATAGCAGTTAAAGCACCGCCAAGCATGACAAAAATCGCTTGGCGGTGCTTTTTTTTTGCGATATTAATTTAATATCGAATCTAATATGCATTTTATATGTATTAGACGATTGATATATATTTATGTATTCGATTTTCGTATAATAGAATCAAGAAAAAAAAAGAACGAACGGCAATTCGTTTGCAGACTGGAAGGAATGAAAAATGACGACCCTCGCACAAGTTCATCACGCTACAACCAAATCCGCCAGGAATTTCGACTATACGAAGTTCTCGATGCTTCAGAAAGGCGATGAAGTCCCTGAGAGTATTCTCGCGATGATGAAACGCTGCTGCAAAGTCAAGAATATCGGACATTTCGATAAGCGCCCGATTGTCGGTGTCGTATTCGATGTCACGTTCGGAACCGAGGAACAGCAGAAACGAGGAGTCGGAACTGCGGTAGAGGCGTGCTTCATCCACGAAGGCGAATGAAAGAAATGGGATCGCTACGAAAAAGCAGCGATCCCATCATTAGTTAGCAGGTATGCTTAAATACGCATATCACAATAACTTTTCTAGCTCATCGAACACAGCTTGGACTTGAACACCGATGACTACCTGAACAGTATTGGCTGACGGCTTGATAACGCCCAGCGCACCGACCTTCTTGCAACCGTCCTCATCGACCTTCGACCCGTCGGCTACCTCGAAACGAAGCCTCGTGGCGCAGAAGTCTACGTTCTTCACGTTCTCCTTACCGCCTATCGCTGCGAGAACGCCTTCCGCCGTCTTGGCATACTTATCGTTTCCGCTTGTCGCAGAATCAGAAGATTTGGCAATCTCAGCGTCCGCATCAGCATCCTCGCGGCCGGGCGTCATGAGGTTAAATTTCGTGATGGCGAAACGGAACACGAGGTAGAACACGACGAACGCCGCGATGCCGAGCGGGATGATCATCCACGTGTTCTGCGCAGCTGGGAGGCTCGATGAGAACAGAAGGTCAGTCGCACCTGCAGAGAAGCAGAACCCGGCACGGAACCCGACATAATACGTGATGATTGTGAAGATACCGTAGAGAGCGGCATAGACGACATAAAGCGGGAAGCAGAGGAACATGAAGCCGAACTCGAACGGCTCTGTGACGCCGCAGACGAATGCACAGATTGCAGCGGACACGACAAGACCTGTCGCTGCTTTCTTATTCTTTGCCGTCTGAATTATGGCGAGAGCCGCGCCGGGGATACCGAACATCATGCATGGGAAGAAGCCGGACATGTACATGCCGACGCTCCAGTCGGCACCGTTCATACCCTGAACGTCACCTGCCCAGAAATGCGTGAGGTCGCCAAGCCCGATAGTGTCAAACCAGAACACGTTGTTAAGAGCGTGATGGAGACCGGTCGGGATGAGTAGACGGTTGAGGAACGCATAGATTCCTGCTCCGATTCCGCCGAGAGCGGCGATGCCGTTTCCGAGAGCGACGAGCCCATCGAAGATAAGCGGCCAGACGAACAGCAAGACGACCGATACGACGATCGAGACGAGAGCCGTCATGATGGCAACGCAGCGCTTGCCGGAGAAGAATGCCAGCCAATCGGGGAGTCGAACACCCTTGAACTTGTTGTAGCATGCGCCACCGATGATGGCCGACAGGATACCGATGAAGCAGTTACCGGCGATCTTCGAGAAGGCGATGCCCTCAGTCGTGGCGAGCCAAGCGGTTTGCGCGTCGGCATCCATTCCGCGAAGCGCCCCGACGACCGCAGGCGATAGAAGCTGCTGCATCATCAGGAACGCGACAAGGCCGGCAAGACCTGCGGTACCGTCATGATCGTCTGCTAGACCGACCGCCGCGCCGATTGCGAACAGCCATGCCATATTGTCGATTAACGCCCCGCCAGCTTTAACGAGGACGAAACCGGCCGTGTATGCGGCACCTGACGTAGCGGCGCCGGTGACCCCCATCGTACCGGGGGCAAGCAGATAGCCGATTCCCATCAGGATACCGGCGATAGGCAGTGCAGCTACAGGGAGCATGAGCGCTTTCCCAAGCTTCTGCAAGTACTTCATCATTAAGCATCACTCCAATGTTGATTGATGAAGGAGAATAGAACGTTGCTCTTATCGATTGATATTGACCGCTATGTAACGATCAAGCTCGTTTTGTTGCTTTCCCCTAATTTTTGATCAATATTGTCCAGTCATGTATGGAAACGAGCAGATATCAATATTTTTACCATATATCAGTAGCAACCAGCAGGTAACATGCTATATGGCAACGAATAGGAACGTTTTAATTATAATGGTTTTACGGTATTCGTGCACTGTGAAATTGGTTATAACCAGTTATCGGCATTTTAATACCGTTTAACTTTAAATATATAAGCATATGTTGAATATATGAAATATCGGCAGGGAAATCGAGTTTCTAATAAATTATAGATATAATATGAGATAGATAGTCAAATAGGTATCGGGAAGGAAAAACAAAAATGCAGAATGCGAAGCTTGTCGAGGCACTGAACGATTTGAAAGCATTTGATAGGGTCGAGGTAATCGTACACGAGACTGGGACTCCTGATATCGAGTTAACGATTCCGTCTAAGTGCGTCTTTTTCGCTCTTGTCCATCTCAATCACGATTGTTCTGTTAACGTCGCTTATAAGAATTATCGTCATGATGAGCATTACGATATAGATGCGTATGCTATGGATAATGGGCTTCATGACTACAGTATTGATGCGGGGACGTTCGATACGCCGCGCGAACTCGCTCAGGAAATTGCATTTAATGCCGAAATGATTGCTTAATTATACGGATGAGCTAAATGCTGTTGCTATCGAATATTAGATGATGGCAACAGCATTTTTAGTACATATATTAATTAGCATTTCCCAATAGTTAAAGCTAGGGGCACGACGAATTTAATAAAATAGGAGCGACATTATTATTCGTAATGTCGCTCCTCCTCATTTGATTTCTATTTTCCTGCTTCATTCATCTGCTCGAGCGCGAAATCAAAGAAACGGAATGCATGATATGTCATGAATCCGCTTTTCCTCTCGTCACCAGTATAGCTCCCGAATCTCTCGACTTCCTTGAGCAATTCTTTGTCCATTTTCTTGGTATCGAGAAAGACAGTCTTGCCGTCTTTCTGCACGGTATCGTTGAGATTGACGGTGATTTTCTGATAGACCTCCATGAAATTACCGTATTCGCTCTTCGCATATACGATGAGAGCGATTGCTTCGGGATGATTGACGTAAATGGTTCGCTTGATTTCTCCTTCGATATCATCGTTATAATCGCTTTTGAATTTGATTTTTAGTGTCATTGGTCGTTGCTTTCTTTCATGCATTAGTTGTCTACTTTATCGATTTGCAGATAGCGGTTACCAGTCGTCACCGTTCTCGATGATTCGTCGATCCTCCGCTTTCTTCTTTCTACGGTTGTATTGGGTGTCTCCATGAATGCAGAACCCGGTAGTAGGAAGCTGTAGTGGACGGTTCATCTTCCTGAGCTGCTCAGATGTAATTGTTCCGACGTAAATTTGACTATTCTTCTTGTTCATTATCGTTTCTCCTGTTAGGTTATCGATTGTCGTATCCGGTTCATTTTTTTTCTATGATTAAAATTATATGCATTATTGTTTATTCTATATGTATGATTTTATTTCTTCATATTTTCTACATTCTATATGATAGATTCATGTTTCATAGCTCACTTTCTGCTTTTATGTATGTGAGGCTGAACGCGTATTGCTATTTGTTTCGATTGTTCGTTCGTTATTCCGTTTCATTATTGTTCTTGCTGCTATCGTTATCATTCTTATTATCGGTGTTTTCCGTTGCCGCCTTGTCATTGACGGTATCTTTTGTTGATACATTTATTTGATAGCCGTCTTTCCCGTCCACCACTGCGAACATCTGTTTGACAAGCTTTCTTGCCTGCTCATCCGCCTGTTTTGCGATGTCTGTTTGTTCGGCTGCCTTTCTCGCGTCTCGCTTCGCTTGCGACATCGCCGTGCTGGTGTCGCTTCTGTCTGTCCAATTGAGGAGTGAGTACTTCTGATCGTATATCTTGATGGAGTCTGGATCGACGGAGACGTCCTGTATCATGGCGGCTGGTAAAGCGATGTCTATTTTCTTTCCGTCCATGGATACTTTCGCCTTCGACATGTCGACTCCTGCCTTGATATCTGCATCGTATATCATCTGGAAGCTCTTTTTGTCCCACAAATCGATGCTCCCGGATTCGTATGTCAGCAGTCCTCGATACATCATCTTCGATGTCGCTAGGTCGCTGCATGACTGGAGCTGTGTTGTCACGGTTGTCTCGTCGATTGACGGCTTGTGGGACGACTCAGCGATTTTCGCCCCGAGAAGCGCACAGGCTGTCGCTAGAATAACGGATAGCATAGCGAGAAGAGAAACGAGACGATTGCCGCGTTCAACGACTATTACCGCTTTGTTGTCTTGTTTTTGTGACATTACTTATCAAATCCAGATATATTGTGTTTTTCTATTTAATAGAAAGTATGAATTGATATTGTTATCAAGCAAAATGAAATGAATATATTGAATATCTGAATGTGAATGATTCCTAACAAATATATAAAAAATCCATATATTTTATTTGATGTTTGCATTATAATATAAAAATACATATTTCCCGTCATTGTGTTTTCTTTATTGCTTTATGCGCAACATTCTGACGGGAAGAGAGACATGTCATCATTATGAATAGGAGATACATGATTACTGATACGAATAGTAAACAGAAACCGCATCCGCGTAAGGATACCGGTATGTCTTCGCAGTCGCCTGCTGCCTCATCTGGTGATATCCCGATGATTCCGTTTGCTGAGCCTGATCCGTCTGCGTTCGATGAGACCGGTGACCCCGAGACCGATGCGGCATTCACTGCGGCCTTCGCTCCGATTTCTCCCGACGTGCCTGTCGTGCCGTCTTCCTCCCCGTCTGTCGAGCAGGGTGATGAGTCGTTCGATATGACTGTTGGTTCCCCTGAGAATTCCGGTTCGATGAATCCGATCGTCTCTGCGGCATTCACTCAACCTATCAGCAATTCGGTTCCTGCTGCTCCGTCTACACCGGTTGATAAGACCGTTACGATGTCTGCCGCCGTAGCCGTAAATGGTAATCTTGGGGAGTCGCTTTCCGACATTGTCGATTCCGCCTCTCGCGTGGCGGAGCGGGTGGCTGTTCGGATGGCTCCTTCTCATTTGTCTATGGGGTCCGATAGCAATCCGTCGTTCCGCGCCGCGCCTCAGCCGGCCCGTGAGGAGATTGATGCTGCGAAGCATGCCGAGCGCGCAAGGAAGCGTCGCGAGCGCGAGATGGCGAGGGCTGAGCGTAAAGTCGTTCACGGAACTGGCGGCGGGAAGCATGAGGGCGCTTCTGTCATGTCGGCGCTTATCGCGAATATCGCTGTGAGTATCGTCAAGTTCGTCGCCTATCTCGTTTCCGGATCTGTGGCGATGGCGAGTGAGAGCGTTCATGGACTTGCCGATTGCACGAGCGAGCTGTGCCTCGTCGCCGGTAAGAAACTCGCCGATAGAAAGCCTACCCGTAAGCATCCGCTTGGTTTCGGGCGCGCTCGTTATCTTGCTGCGTTCATCGTGTCTGTTTTCATGTTCTCTCTTGGCGGCATGTTCGCTATTGTGAACGCCTATAGCAAGGTGAAATCGATTCTCGACGGCGGACAAGGAGCGCATAGCGTAGATAACGGTCATCTGCTTATGGTTCTTGTCGTGTGTATTATCGCTGCGGCATGCGAGGGATGGTCGCTCCGAAAGAGTATTCATGAGGCGAAGGAGCGCTATGAGATGACTGGGCATCCCGGCGAGTTCGAACTCGTCCGTTTCTGGTTCGGGACGAAGGCTGCTGATATCGTTTCCGTCATTGCGGAGGATACCATCGCCGTCACCGGTTTGTTCATCTCAGCTGTCGGTGTGATTATGTCGATTGCGACCGGTGATGATATCTGGGATGCGTTCGCCGGGCTTCTCGTAGGCGTTCTGCTTGTCATCGGGGCGATTCTGCTGGGTGTGCAAACGGCGTCTTTGATTATCGGGGAGGGTGCGTCACATACGACTTATGATCGTATAGATAGGGTTCTCGAGGAGGACAGCGGTATCGAGAAGGTTCTTCGTGACCCGATTGCCGTTCATATCTCGGACGATAAGCTCCTGCTTCTTTTGAAGGTACAAATCAAGAATGATGCATCTGTCGATGATTCCGTCGTTATCAACCGTGTCGAGGAGAAGATTCGTAAGAGCATTCCGTGGTATGACGTTGAGATTTTTGTCGAGCCGGATTCGTATAATAGCCGAATCGCTGGAGTGAATGAGTATGCTCCGAGCATGTTCCCAGATATTCAGGCTGATTTTTAATCGTATAGGTATATAGAGAGGTTAATCGTTTTCATGGCTTTTCGTTCAGCGTTTAGATGGGCGGGAAGCCATCTTTTTGTTTCCGATTAGATTTTGCGGATACGCGTTTCTTAACGAATATATTCACTCGTCTATATCTGTTATATGTTCTGCTAAAATCGAATAATATATTGTAATTAGCGAATATTCGATTTGCTCGTGTATAGATTAGAAAGACTTGATATATCGATGAATAGTAATTTTAAGAGCCAGAAGGTCTCTGTACTCGTACCATGCTATAACGTCGAGAAGACGCTCGAACGTTGCCTTGATAGCATTGAATCACAAACTCATAAGAACATCGAGATTATCGCTGTGAACGACGGGTCGACGGACGGGACGATTGCATTGCTGAAATCCAGATTTGTGAAATCTCCTTGTGACTTCAAGCTCATTGAAAAGGAGAACACGGGATATGGCGATTCGATGAACAAGGCGATTGACGCTGCGACAGGCGACTGGATTGCCATTGTCGAGCCTGATGACTGGATTGAGCCTGATATGTATGAATCGATGCTGTCATTCGCTGACGATATCATGGAAAGGAGCAATTCGGAATATCGCCCTGATATTATCAAGACACCGTATTGGCGTGAAGTTAATGGTGAGCAGATTCGTTGCGGATACAAGGGGCTTATTAAACCGTCATCGCAGCCGTTTATGGTACAGGATGCACCAGAAATCATTGGTGGTCATCCGTCTATCTGGTCGGCGTTATACAATCGTGATTATCTCATCAATCATGATATAAGGTTCAAGCCTATTCCAGGAGCCGGCTGGTCTGATAATCCGTTCATGATATCCGCGATGTGCCGTAACTTCCCTATCGTCTATATGGATAGGGAGTTCTATCATTATACAGATACCGCTGACGATGATTACCGTAAGGTTATGATTAACGATCCGTCTATGCCGTTCGATAGATGGAATGACATGATGGATGTGATGGAATCGATTGATGGCGTGTCTAATGGTAATGGTGGTAATGACGATATCGTCATATCATCGAATAACGAATCTATCTACCGTGAGATTGTGAGACGTGGGTTCACATATCTTGCCTTAGCAGAGGAGAACAAGCCAAATGACGGAAGTGCAGATAAGGTTATCGCGCATGAAAGCATAAAGATGTTCAAACGTATGTCGAAACGAATCGTCGAAACGGACGTGAAGCTATCGTCCACTCAGAAGAACAGGTTCGCCGCTGCATTAGGAATCGATTTGAAGCATTCACGATGTGAGAAGATTAGCCATACGGGTTATCTTATCAAGCGAGGCATCGCAAGTCTTCTGGCTAATGGTATGTCTCAGACGATTAGACAAATTGCGAAAGCAAAGCGATAACGGGGCTTCGGTACGAGCTTCCCGAGATTAATCGAACATGTCTATTGCAATCGATAGGGATTTTATTGATACCCCTATCGATTTTTATGGAAATTTCTTATTGAAAATTAACGATAAAATAACCGTTCGCCAATTATAAAATACCGTTCACCGAGTTAAACTATTGAAATGTATATATAAATTAACCTATTAAATCAGAAGGTTATTCGAAATGCTTTATGCTTTGATTGCATTCATCCCAGTCGTCGTCTTGCTCGCCTTGGCGGCAATCGATACGAAGAATATCGACACGCACGAGAACCGCTTGACTCACATCATGAATGAACAGTCCGCAGCAGGTATCAGTCCAATCGAAATACACGAGAACATCCGCTAATTTGAAATGAACCGCATCTCATATTCTAAATGCAACAGAAATACGATGCGGATTTTATGCGTGTTATAAACTATAAGGAACCAATCAAGTTCATGTATCAAAACATGGTATGTAAAATTTCTGGTTGGAAATTATTGATAACAAACTTAATTACCTGCTGCTTTTATTAAAAATATATACAAAATCCAACCACTTATTTAACATATCCAAAAAGAAGACTACCGAAAGGTAGGAAACCCAAGAGCTTCAGCCTTTGGTAACTCACCGTTTTGTTCCAAACCCTATGATGACGCCTCCGTCTTCGACATAGTATGAACATAAACCTCGGCATGGAATGATATTGATTTTGGCACATGCACAGCCAGAGGCGATCATATCTGCAATCTTACGTCCTTCCTCTCCAGAATAATCGATAAACAGGCGCTGCTCATCCCATCCCCTCTCAGCCATGAGCCGATATAGCTCTCGGACTGTACGTTTATCGCCTTTTGCCTTCGTGACCATGGAGAGATGTCCGTCCTCAGCACTTCCGATAATTCTGATGTTGAGTCCGCTCGCAAGAGTGCCTACGATACGCGGGAGCCGACCTGACTTGACAAGGTTGCCGAATGATGAGAGACGAAAAAACACATCGGAATGATTGAGCGTATCTGTAAGACGAGAGGAAACAACTTCAAGAAGCTCATTTCGCTTCGCAGCTCCCATTAATGACATAGGGATATTTTCATCTCCATTCCCATCACACAGTAAAACTCTATCGATTGCGTATTCGATAGGGGCACCAGCAACAGCAGAATCGATAACAATGATGCGGTGCGTCGGGTCCGAAGAAAGTGCGATATCTCGTGCCGTCTCAGCAGCCTGATAGGAACCTGATACGCCTGATGAGATTGTGACGCAGACGATATCCTTCGACGGAGCTGATTGGAACGCTGAGACGAACGAACCGACGGACGGGCAGGAAGTTCCTGTACGTTTCGCTTTCTTCGAACGCTCCATTAATGCCGTCAAGTCTAGCGATGCATCATCGACGGTATCGATATTATCGCAAACGATGGAAAGTGGAACCGATTCATAATGGATAACGTTGCCAAGCCCGATTTCAGAAAGCCGTCTATTTACGTCGCTGTCCATGAAATTACAGGATGAATCGCATATCACGGTCAATTGCTTATTACTCATAATCTAAAAATCCAAATCGTGTCAAGTTGATGCATTTCTATATATGATATCGGCATTATCGATTTTTTTCATCTTTTCGTCTCGCTATCTGAATGGGCTGATCGATATGACAGAATGGATTGACAACACGATCATCAACGCGACGAGCGATACGAACATCCAATAGGTGATATTCCTGCATGTCTCGACATTGCGTGATGTATGGATATAATGGCTCAATTTATCGGTACGAGAAAACGCCCCGTTCATCGATGAAGCGAGCTGGTCACTAAAGGAGTACGATAGTGCTATATGATAAATTCGATTAAGATAGCTGACGATTAGTCGATTCAATAATCGCACGCAGAACGGGAACGCTCACGGAATTGCCAGTCTGTTTCCATTTCTGAGAGTCGCTGATATCGGGGAATTCGTACCAATCAGGGAAACCTTGCACGCGTAAGCATTCGGCAGGAGACAGCTTTCTGACGATTCCATCGACGAGATACAGCCCAGTCTTCGCCCCGGCTCCGCCGCCGTATGCGGAGAGAGTTATTGCCGTACCTCTTGTCGAATAGATACGCTCACCCTGACAGCCCTTGTTGACGTGCCCGATACGAATTGGTTTAGGCTGGCGCTTCAGCTTCTCGATTTGCTTATCGGAAAGCTCCATATAGGTATCGGGTCTGTTGATGCAATACCTAGTCATCGTTTCATCGTCGTGATTGAGGATGTCATCGAGTACGACGAAGTCCTTCATCGGCTCTGGGTATTCGAACGGGTGTTCTTGCGATATGCCGTGGCTTTCAGCGATGTCCTTCCTGATACAGACGATGTAGATGCGCTTGCGGAGCTGCGGGACTCGGTAATCTGCGGCGACGAGAATCTTATCGAACACCTCGTAGCCGGCCTTGTCGAGACACTCTCTCATGACTCGGAACGTGTTCCCCTTATCGTGCTGTTTCAAGTTTGCGACGTTCTCGAGGAATAGCATTTTTGGCTTGTGGTATTCGGCGATACGAAGAACGTCATAAAAGAGGGTCCCGCGCGCATCCTCGAACCCGCGCTGCTTACCGCTCACTGAGAACGCTTGGCAGGGGAAGCCGCCGCAGATGATGTCCATATGCGGAACGTCCTCGGGCTCTGTCTTCGTGATGTCATTTTTTGGGTCATCATGGAAGTTATGCTCATACGTCCTACACGCGTATTTATCAATCTCGCTGCTCCATACGCATTTCGCCCCAAGCTGTTCAAGGGCGCAGCGGAATCCCCCGATACCTGCGAATAGGTCAATGAATGTCGTGTTCTCGTCGATGAACAATTTCGTCCCCTATATCGATAGAAAAACCGACCGATATCAGGTCGGAATTGTATATGCACAAAACAAACTATTTTTAGAGTTTGTTTTTGTATTCTATTGTATCAGATTATCGAGCAATGCATTTTCGATATATCATATATGATGTAGAAAACATATAGGTATCAGGGGAATTAAATGAGCAACGGAAATATGCGAATCGTAAGCCTCTTCTGCGGTGCCGGAGGACTCGACATCGGGTTCCATATGGCTGGATTCGAAACGGTATGGGCGAACGATTTCAATAGGGACGCCTGCGAGACGTTCAAGAAATGGTGCCCGAATGCGACCGTTGTATGCGGAGACATCGGGAAAATCGACGCATCGGAAGTCCCAGATGATATCGATGTCATGCTCGGTGGATTCCCATGTCAGGGATTCTCGTTATCCGGCCCGCGCAAGCTTGATGACAAGCGGAATACCTTATACCGCAACTACGTCCGCATCGTGAAAGCGAAGATGCCGAAGGCGTTCATCGGGGAAAACGTCAAAGGACTTCTCACGATGGGAGGAGGACAGATTATCGATGCCATTATCGATGACTTCTCATCATGCGGGTATGACGTACAATACCGCCTGTTGAATGCGAGAAACCACGGTGTGCCAGAGGACAGGCAAAGAGTCATCATCGTCGGGTTCCGCAAAGACCTCGGCATCGACGACTTCTCGTATCCCGCCGAGCAGGAGCATGTCGTTACCCTACGCGAGGCATTGAAAGACGTCCCGTCCCCCGACGAGACGGACGTGTCGCACGATGCGTACAGCAGCCGCTATATGTCGAGGAACAGGAAACGCGATTGGGATGACGTTTCGTTCACGATACCTGCTATGGCCAAGCAGGTTCCCCTATACCCAGGTTCGCCTGACATGATAAAAATCGATAGCGATCACTGGAGATTCGGCGACGGTGATACGAGACGCTTGAGCTGGCAGGAAGCCGCCGCGATACAGACTTTCCCCGCCGATATGGAGTTTTGCGGGAACCTCACAAGCGTGTATAAGCAAATCGGAAATGCAGTTCCATGTAATCTGGCGTATGCTGTCGCAAAAGAAGTCAAGAAAACGCTTGAAAGTCACGATGCTGGGGCGAGGAAGAGGACGAGACCGGAATAAGAATCATTAGCTGTATATCGATGAATTGCGATTCGTCCCGTATGCCTTCTTCACATGCGGGACGAATATCGTTCTGTTTTCAGCAAGATGATTAGCACCCGTTTTGCTATTCGTTATTTCCCGCTTTTGTTATTTTTTTTCTTGACGTTTTTATTCGGAAACGATTGTTTCACCGCTTCCTGTTGTGAATACGATTCGATCAATTCCGGGGACGTTCATCTTGATCAGCTTCTCGGCCGTTTGTCTGTCGCTTTTCCCCAAACCGTTTTCCGTCTCGACACGTGCGACGAGAAGCTGGGTCGCTGTCGTGCCGTCTGAAGTGCTCCCGCCGCTCGATTCATCTGATACAATCGTTTCGTTACCGCTATTGTCGTTATTGATTCCCTTATCGCTTTTCGTAGATGTCTCGGATCCGATGCTATATTTGACAAAACCGGGTAGAACGGCTGATAGTTCCTTGGTCGTCTCAATCACTGAATAACCGTCTTCAGATGCGCTGCCGTTCGACCCGACCGTCTCGGCGGTTATGGTGAGGCATGGCAGAGCGAATATCGCTGTCCCGATAACGATGAATCGACGCATCTTATGGGATAGTTCCGTTATCTTCCGGTCTTCTTCCGGGGTTACCGTTCCATCATCGTTGATGTCGCGTTTCAGTGGTACGTGTATGGCTAACAATATCATTTCCGTTCCCAATGCAATGAACACAACGTTAATGGCAAATTCGTATAGTGCCGATATGATGATCGACATGCTTGCATTGGCTACGCCGTAACCGACCGCGCAGAGTGGCGGCATAAGGGCCGTTGCGACGGCTACGCCAGATATAAGCGTTGCCGGTTCCTGATTGCGGGAGTTGCCCAATCCGCCTGCGATGCCGCCGATAAGAGCCAGTATGAGGTCCCATATCGTCGGAGTCGAGTTATCGACGATTGCAGAGGTAACCGTGGAGATAGGCGAAGCGATGAAATACACGGTCGACGTCAAGATGCATATCGCCATCTGTAGAAGTAACCCTGCTATCGCATTCATGACGACTTTCTTGTCAAGAGTTGCTATACCATATGCGATTGCAAGAACCGATCCCATCAATGGGCATATTAGCATGGCGCCGATGATTGCGATATCAGAATCAAGATTGAGTCCGATACTCGCAGTCAGCATGGCAACGATAAGGATGCAAAGGTGTGTTCCGTCTATTCTGGAGGCGTTGACGAATCGTTTACGAATCGCATCATATGGTGCGCGCCCCTGTTTCACGTTGAATGAGCGTTTTAGAAAACGCGTGACACGCATGACGAAGCGGCTATGCAATGGATGTATACCGTGTCGCTTATTATGTCGTTTTCGTAGCTTTTTGATTTGCTTCTTGTCTAATTCCATATTTGAATCGCTTCTGCTATCTGATTTGTATCATATATATATTATCGCTGATTGCAGTTATTCTTAATTCCTGTCGATTCCTGCTTCCGTATATGTATCATTTCGTTTTTAACATAGAAACCGTCAAACTTTTATAAGGTTTATTTTATTCACAAAATATATGCTGGAGTGTTTCAATGCCAAATGAAAATACCGATATGCATGTGGATGTTGGCACGAAGGAGCAATCGATTCCTGCTTCCGCTCGACAACAGCAGTCAATGCCACCGTACCAGCCTGCACCGCCGCAACCGATAATGCCAGGAATGTGCCCGCCGCCGCAGCAGCCTATGCCACCTCAACCGCCAATTCCGATGTGCCCGCCGCCTATGTCGCCGCAGCCTCCGCGCAAAGATGGACGTGGATTTGCTATCGCAGCGTTCGTCATATCGATTATCGCGTTGTTCATCGCAATCGGCGGAGTTCTTATCGGGCTTGTAGGCGTTGGTGTCGGAATCGCAACAACGACTACGTGCGATACGGCTTCCGTCGATAACGGGACTTCGGCCGGCGGATATGACTCAAATGATTCGGAAGACGACAACGATATGATTGCACCGCGCCTGATGTCGCTAGACAAATAAAAAAAAAGATAACGATTCTATATGTGGAGAACAACTTGAGAAAAGCCATTAGAAAGACCGCAGCAGGTAAGATTGCCATGGTAGCTATTGCCGCTGCAATATCATCATCGGCGTTCCTTATCACTTCACCGTCCATGTCAATGGGTGATACGAGCAGCGATAAGGTCTATTGGTCGAATACGCAGGCTCCGTTCATGTACGGGACGGATGAAGTAACAATACACGCGGGAGAGAAATTCGATATCAAGGATTCAAGATACCGAGTGCAGGCAAGGGACTTCGAGGACGGGGACGTCACATGCGATATCAAGATGGTATCGAACAACGTTCAATCAGATGCACCTGGTGATTATAAGGTGTCGTATTCCGTCACAGATTCTGACGGCAACACTGCAACGATGGACACGGACGTACATGTTATAGCGACAGATTCATCCGATAATGATTGGTACGTCAAGCGCGTATATCAGAATCCAAACACATGGAACACGCGAGAACTGCTACGAATGAATCGCGGGGACTATATGGATCGGCAAATGCTCGGCGTCCATCTCCCAGCAAGCAAATCGGTCGACGTATCGTTCCTTGATTCATCGTCTAACTTGACTGTGACGATTACGGCACCTACAAACGATACGGCGACTGACGGGACGAGGACATCAATATCATCAGGAAACTCTGCGACGATCTCCGCGTCTGATTCTATCGACACGATACCGCTGATTAAGACGCCTATGCTTCCGCGCGGTGCCGGTACACAACAGCAGGATATTCGATTTAAGGTATCGTACTCGATGGACGATGGCGTAGGTCCGGCACATTTTTGGACAGATGGCGATGATGAGAATGTGTTCATCGACTCATGGTCGGCAGATGAGACGCACCCGTTCGCATACATCGAGACGAAAGCGTTCGAGGGGCTTCCAACGTGGAACGATCTCTCGACGATCAAAATTCTCAGCACGAAGCGCGGATGGGTTCCATCGTTAACGGCATGGTCTGAATATTGGGTCGGTGTTATGGATAAATACGATTCGATGCTCGGACTGTCGATCAGAACGAACAATCCGCTCGATCAGCGCGTCAGGACGAAATACTTCTGCCGAGCGAACGTTCACGGAGCAGGCGGTGCGTATTACAACGGCGGGGACCACGTCGGCATCCACAGCGCCAACATGGTATCGATATTCGAATATAATTGGGGCGGGCTGCATGAGGTCGGCCACGGATACCAAGGCTTCATGAACAGCGGCCCGATGTATCTCGCCGAAGTATCCAACAACATATACGGATACCAAGTACAGCATGACAAATCAATCTACAAAGGCAACGGCGAATGGATGAATTTCGACAGTCAGGAGACGAAGCAGAATGCGAAACGACTCGCAGGAGACTTCAAGAAATTCGACGACGTCGACTCAGCAGGCAAGCTTTACGTCATCATGAACGTCTTCAAATCCATCACACCGGACAACCTAGAAACAGCTCATGCAGAGTTCTTCACGTGGGCGCGCAAGAAATCACAGGTAAGCGGAACTACACAGAACGTCGATATGCTATGCCGTTGGCTCGCCGAGGAGCACGGAATTGACGCCTCCCCATTCTTCCAAGCATGGGGCGTCACACTTCCCGACGCCACTATATCGTATCTCGATTCGAACGACGCTCTCGATAGGGGACTTATCGCAGGAGATGCGATAACATCAGACGCTGCACGCACCGCCTATCGCGCAGCAAACCATAACGCACCAATCTATTCACTCGCCTCGTCGTCGAACGTCGGGAAATACGCTAGGGGAAACGCGGAGATAACCGTCGAGGGAATCGATGAGGTGAAGAGCCGACTCGAGGGACGGCTCGCCGCACTCATCGACGGTAACGGCAAGACGGAATACGTTGTCGCAACGGCTCCGATACATGACGGAATCGCCGATTTCACCGATATTCCCGCAGGAAACTGGAAAGTCGTTATGCCGGATTTATCAGGTGACGGATTCGAGACAGCAGTATCGACTATCGACGGAAGAATCCATATCGCAGGAGAGAACTTAAAAGCATCATATATCGCCATCTACAACACGAACGGAATCGTCTCCGGATCATCATTCTCGATTGACGGTATCTTCGGGACGTCTGGATTCATGGCAACCGTCGACCCGACTGTATCCAAGCTAGTCGTATCGCTCGGCGGGGCGCGCCTACTCAACTGGGGCGAATCGGCTGACAAGGTCGTCGCTTCCGTCACGCTGAAAGGTAAAGATGGAAGCGTCAAGAAGGAATGGATCGTCAAGGGCGACGGCTATTTCAACGACGCTGGGAACGGAAACGAGAGCGGCGCATTCGACATCGAGGTCGGCGACGCGATAGACGTCTACTTCTCGCAGTACTCACGTGTCAAGTTCTACGGCGCTGACGGGAAGAAGCAGGATGACAACGTCATGACTACTGCGAACCAGACGTACAAGGTTACCTACGGCGGTCTCATAAGGGCTGACAGGGTCGATGAAAAGCCGTACAACGCATACGCCGCAGCGAGGATTGCCGAGATACGTAAGCAGCTTGGAGACGAGGTGCTTGGGAATAGGTTCCTCAAGAGCGCGCTGAAGAACGAGGTAAGCAGACTCTACTCGCTCATGAACTCAGGCGATACCGATATCGACGCTTGGATCAAGAAAGTTCGAAAGGGCGGCATCCCGACATGCGTGACGAGGAGCGTATCAATCGACATCACACCAGAGAACGGAATCGATACTGCAACCATTACCGGCAAAATCGGGCAGCTGAGCGATGCGGAGGACGGGAAGTTCACCGCGACGGCTGATAATGCGACCGTATATATCGACGGAAAGCTGATATCCGATATCGACTGGAAGGCATATGCAGGACGTAAAGTCGCGGGGGTAGCATACGTCACCGACACGGACGGAAACGCCGCAGAGATTCCCGTCAAGGCGAACGTCGTAAAAGCGAAGAACGGCGATTCGACGTCAACCGAATCCAACGGGAAGAGCGATAACGGCAATACGGATGGGAAGCGTAAGTCCGATACGCTTAGCGATTGGAGCAGGACTTCCGGCGACAACGACCTTAACCCGTCAAAATGGGCGATGCCAAGGAACAAGCGTAAGCGTAAGGCTCTTATTCAGACAGGCGTCGCATACGGTGCCGAAATACTCACTATGGTTGCCGTCGGCACGGCGGTTATCGCGGGAAGAGCGGTTGGAAGGAAGAATAATAGATAACGTTATAGTTATAGAGTGGGCTGCTCGGGAATCAATCTCGAGCAGCCTATTTTTTCTTTTTTCAACTAATTGCTATTTATTTTTTTTATTGTTTTGATCACTCGCTTTGCGATTTCTCGTTGCGACAGGCTGCGAGGCCCAACAGACCAATCTCTCTCGGGGAAATCAGTTCTATTAATCATCTTGATGATATCATCGGTATCCCATCCATTTTTCGTTAAGCAGAAATAGTTGGATTGCTTCGATACATCTGTGTGTTTGCTAGCCATACCAGACATGCCTCCGACTCTGCGTATTGTGAAATCTGCTTTATCGGAATCGTTTTTAGGAAGAAAGACGAATGGAAGCTTATCGAAATCGATTTTCTCTTCGATAAACTTATTGTGCCTATCGAATACGAAGAAGCTCGACGGAACATCGATCGTGCTATCGCCGACACGATATTGCGTATCGTCAAGTTCAATGATAGCGACAGGCGATAAGCCTAAACGCCGCTGATAGCTTTCTTTTTTGAATGACGGCGGCAGGATGAAGCACACATACGGAGCGATTTGCAGTGCCTTTTCGACGAACTCGAAGCATAGCCGCCCCTGTTCACCAAACGGAGGGTTGCCGATGACAATCCGGTTATCGCTATAGTGAATATCGGCAGCTAAAAAATCTTGTTCCAGGATTTTCGTGTAGCAGAGCGTGGTGGAAGACGGTGCGATATCGTAGGCGTGAATATTAACAGGTTTATCATCATATTCAATTTCAATGGCTCTGACGAACGCTCCATCACCTGCGGATGGTTCATAGAAATCGGGAACGATGTCGCTATTCTTGTCGAGAAGCGGGATGATAGCGGGAAGAGAGGCGACAATACGACAGGCCTCATCCGCAGATGTGTAGAATCTATCGAGTTTATCTTTCTGCCCGTTACTTTTCGTGGCGCCTTTTAACATTTATTTATACCTTTATCGTTTGAAACCAATATCTGCTATATATGACATTATACGAGTTTTCGTGATGAATGTGAGATGCGAATGACTGAACGTCAACAACAAGGTTTTGCATTGGAAAAGATATGCGACGAATATATTCCGTATTTGTGCTTAAGTGATGAGTACACGTCACAAGATGATGCAATATACATATTGCCTGATGGGTATGAAATTGGCGTCTCTATTAAGAGCTCAACAGCAAACGGGGAGATATGCCTTGGCTCGATGTCCCGTATTATTCGCTCTACTGAACCGTTGCTCCTTATCTATGGCATACATAGACGAAAGATATTCTCGAAAATATCGGCATATATATTGCCAAACGGGTGGCGAACGATTTTCCAGTCTGCTTCTGATGTTTGCAATGAATGCGACATGTTCGAAAACTATATGAAATGTATATCGTCTCATGATTATAGCGGCAATGAATATGATGTAGCTATGTTTCATTTCCATGAATACGATGATGAATGGCGACGAAACATGAGACAATTTAAGTTCGACTACAACAATACAATATCAGGAGCAACGAGCAATTTTGTATATGCACGTCCGAAGCGAGACCACAAGAAACAAGCACGATTGCAAGCAGCAATACCAGCTAATATGCGTGATTGTCTCATTCCATTCCTCGTTTCGTCGAACAATTATCCATACGATAATGACGAGTGGACTGCTTTTATAGATGATGTTGATAACGCATTGATGTCCTTTAACAGGAATATGCAGAAATAAGTAAACGTGGTATCGAAAAATGGAATAATAAATGAATTGCGATACAGGAAAATATCATCTGTATCGCAATTCTAGCTTTTAATTACCATCTTGGAATTAAATAACTTTGAGGGCGACGATGCCGGGAGTGTCGTAAACATCAGTGAACTCGTACGTACCGAGCGTCAATCCTGACTGGCGCTCGATAAGTCCCCACTCGACGTCATTCTCGTGCTTGATAATGATATGGCTGGCGAGAGTGTCGCCATCGCGGAAGTCATCACTGTTGACGAACTCCGCATCGTTATACGAGTTGACGGTCATGGGAATAAGCGTTTGCTCATCAACGAGATATGCCTTGTCGTCCCCATACAAATCAACAACGGCGAGAAGACCATTCCTGATGCTCTGACGATTAATATGCATGCTAATAGCTCCTTACAGCTCGCTTCGCTTCGATATCTATATGATACATGGCAGCAAATTGTGGTTATATGTTATGACAAAATTCATATATATGACACAAATGATTAATCTCGTAGCGATTGGATACAAGCCTCGATGACTGTATGGAACTTTCCATTGTACAGGCAATCGAAAGCCTTATGATTCACGCAGACACCGCGTCCGATGTACTTGTACCAATCGATGACTACGCCAGTTTGCTTATGCCAGAAATTGGCGACGTTCCCACCTCCATAATACGTTTCACCCCAATCATAGGCATGGAGCAGGAACTCATCATTCTCGAAGCACATCCCGGTATTGCCGATGAAGACGTTATCATCATCGAATGCATATCCATTCCACATCTTCGTCATTCCGGTAGCGTTATATTCACCGTCGGTATTGATCATATGGATTAGTGCTGCTTTATCGAGGTCGCTCAGCCCAGCACTGATCGTATATAGCGTATCGCCATCAATTGGGATATTAGGCTCCTCACCGATAACGTCACGAATCAGCTTTCTATACTTGTCATGCCAGAGCACGTCCTTTGGCTCGATGCCGGCATAAGTCATCACCTGATCTGGCGTAGGCTGCTCTTCATCTTCAACTGACTCGGACATCATCTCGGAAAGTGTTTCCATGTACTCATCGGTTCGCATAGCCTTCTCGACTGCGTCTGAATATTTGATGCTAGACAGTGCGAAATACTCATCATCGGACATTTCCCGGTCGAGGTCGAGGATGCTACCGGCGAGAAAACCAGAACCCATCTTATACAGATTCGCCATATAGAAAACCACCTAACATTGACGAAGTTGTTAGTTGCGCAAGCTCGGTATTTTAATACAGAGTAAGCGGCGTCATTCAGCTTATCGTATCGTTTTTCTTTAACGATACTATACATGATTTCTGATATTCTCGTCTTCTTGCAAGAAAATACATAGAGACGACATACGAAGAATATCGATGGAATCGCTAAAAATTTGTTGACGTAGATATACATTATATTATACAATACCTCATGAGCGATGTACGTATGTCGTCGCATCAACTGCACTGTCTACTAAAACGAGTATTGAACAACAGCGGTAACAAGGCGGAATGCGCCGATATCGAAGAGAGAAGAGCCTAACGCATGTCCCAGCAGAAGCACTACATTCACGTACCATCGATTATCGACTTCGATGGAGTCCCAAACCCGACGACGTTTGTCGACGGGCTCGAAGACCCTGTAAGCCAGGCGTACGTGTTCCCCGAGTGCGGAGCCATCAATCCAATTGACCAAATCAAATTCGGTCGAAAGTGGCGGCACGACAAGGATATCGTGACGTACAGCGCGCAGGTGTTCACCGGGGTCCTCGTAGCCATCGAGGAGGGGCATATCGACCCGTCCACCATCGGCATCAAATTCTACTGGAAGACTACCGACGAGGATACAGGGAAGCGTACCGTCGCTTTCACGGAATACGCAGTGACCGAGCACGGCATCAAGTGCGATGCTATGCCAAAGGGTATGTTCGATGCCGACATTGCTGCGAACCTCCTCTACACGAATAGCGGACTTTCTGACTACCGCCAAGCTATCGCACCGATTCGCTACAAGGGTTCGAAGGATGCACGCTTCACGATTGACATCCCGTCCTATCTTGACTTCCCGTCCGTCGACCCGACGATGGACTTCGATCTCGACGTGTGCGATACCGACGTCTATCCCGAGTCGCGATTCATGTCTCCCATGGCACAGTTCACCTACGGATATAACCTGCATAACTCGAAATCCACTGATCCGTCGAATATCCTCACCACGTCCGACCGAGTCCTCTCTGGCATCTCCACGGCAATCCACGACGGTAAGATGAAGGCCTCCGATGTTCAGATTCGATTCATCGAGAAAGACCGCGAAAGCATCATCGCATTCGGCGAGGATGGCTCACCGCTGCAGTGGCCTAACGGCATGATGGACTTGGCCGATCAGGTGGCGGCGAATCTCAAGACCTCAATCGCCGGTCGAATCGATGCTGACAAGAGTTCTCATGACAACGGTGCTAGTTCTGCGAAGCACGTCGAACATGTCATCACAGACGACGAGATTAATGCCGTCATCAACGACAAGTCCACGAACACGCGAGCCGTTCGTATCGACCAGAAACACGTCGGCGTTGATAAGATTAACAGCACGTTTACCGTGCCGATTCCGCCGTTCATCAAGGAAGTAAACACGATGACGAAGTAGCAACTGGAACGCTATCTCGATAACACGAATGTGAGAATCGGCGGTTTGCATGTCTATAAGAGTCGCGAACCGCCGATTTTTTTGTTACTATAATTTTAGATTGCTGACGAATGCATTCGACATGGAGTGAAGACAATGAATAATGAAACAAGATATGCGGAGGCATGGATTCTCATGTGCACGCTGTCGTTCACATTGACCTTCGGCATCGGGCTGGCACTCATCAATGGGAATGACCTCAACGGGCTTGCTCCCTCACTCGTTACGATACTATCGGCGATTGGAATCGCTATTTCGCTCGTTGCATCGAATGCCGTGCACGGCAATGGTGCCGATGACGAGTAGAGGATATATATGACTGTTTGGCTGACATCTGACACGCATTTCGGTCATCCGCTTCTCGCTGCACTCCGCGGTTTCTACAACGACACGAAGAACGGTAGGAATGCACGTTCGATGCGTGAAGCCGGAATATCCACGCCACAAATCTACGATTGGGCCAAACGCTCTCATATCAGCATGAAGGAAATCGCTGATACGGAAGAGCATGATCGTTTCATCATCGATTCGATTAACTCGTGCGTATCGTCAGGCGACACGCTATTCCATTTAGGTGATGTCTCTTTCAGGACCGGCATCGAATACACGATTGAGTGCATGTCACAACTAGATGTCCCCGTAGAGAGCAGGCACCTCATCATCGGCAATCACGACAAGTGCTTCCGAGGCAATACGAAGTGGAGCCCAAGCGAGTTCTATCCGTTCTATCTGCAGATGTTCTCCACGATTGACGAGACGTTGAAGATTGACTCGATAAGTAAAGACGGTGCGAAGGACGGGGAGCTGATTCTATGTCATTTTCCATGGCGTGACACGACTGTACATGATGAGCATACCCGTGAGCGTTTGCTACCGTTCTATCCAGACCGTAGCCGATACATGTCGCATGGACGTCAGATTCCGCTGCTATACGGGCATACGCACGCCGATATTTGCGACGAGTTCCGTGACGAAATGGCAATCCACGTCGGGCTCGACGCTTGGGGCATGAAGCCAGTTCGTCTCGAAACCGTCTGCTCAACGCTTCGCTTGTGGCTTGACGATGGCAATGGAAACTCATAATCATCAGGTGATTTCTTCAGTCCTTATATCATGGAGCTATGCGATATATGAGCGGTTCGGATACAACACGAATGATGATAGATCGTATCAATTCGGAACAACGCGAATGGAAGAGCAAACGAAGCGGCATCGACAAGAAAACGCAGCCGTATAATGAGTTCCATAAGGAGGATGACTATTCATATCTGTTCGAAGATGATGAATCTGATTTTAACACGATTGATGATGGCATGGATTCCTTTGATGCGCCTGTCGACGATACCGATGACGATTTGCCGGATGCGTTAAAGCGATTCGACGAGTTCCTTGATCAATCTACCGACAAGAGAGAAGTTCAACAACCATCAACGCAAGCATCGAATGCTCAAGTGACTTCTCAAATTTCCACTGCAAATCAAAAACTCAATCAAAATGCGTATACCGAACAGAACGATTTTAATGATGATGATTTTGATTCATTCGATGACAGCAGCAATTTATCTGACGTCGATGACGTTGTCCGCGAGGGGCAACGCATACCGGCTGGATTCGATGTACTCGGTGAATCGAACGTCGTGCAGCATGACGGACAGCAGCTGGCACGTCATATCCGCGTATTGCTCGATGAGATGACGGGTGTGGAGTACCTGATGTTCACTGACGAGCGAGGCATAACCGTCGTCCCACGCTATAATGCCGATGGGGCGTTGAGAACTGGTATGATTATTTCCTAATAAGAAAAATGAATTAAATATTCATTATGAATGAAACTATTAAAAATATGGTATGTTAGACAGGTGGTTGGATTTTAAGAATCTTTTTTTTTGTGAAATCACAGGTAGGTTACTTAAAGCTAATAATTTTCAATCAGAAATCTAACATCCATCTTAAAAATAGTAATTTTTGAATTGATACCAAATAGTGATTCTTATGAATAAATTATTGTATAATCGTTATTATAGATTAATTTTAAGAATATTGTTATTAATTTTATGTATAATTCTTACGGGATGCTCAACAAGCAGCAATACCCCTACAGTAAGTGATAGACGAGTTCAACAAACTAGTGTTAACATTACAAATAAATGCTCTACAACAGATGAGAATGGTAACAATACAGGTACGATTTCAGATGAATTGTTAGGTACAGGACACGAAATCGATATTCCAGAAGCTGTTGGATCAAAGCAAGTCCCTGGCTCAGTAACGGTTGTTCAACCAAAAGAGGGCGCGGAATGGTTATTTAGCGGGACAAATCCAGAGGGAGCAGCGGAACCATGTAAAACAGTTTTTGATAAGTGGCGTGCGAACGGTGGTAAATGGAATGATGGACTCGCAGCAATTGCAAACGTTCCAATAGTCGCTATCCCCGAACGCCTTGCTAAGGATGCTGTTGGTGACGATATATTTAATAATAAATGGAAAGGAGTTGGAGTCGGCTGCTTTATAGACATTTACTATAGTGACGGGCATTTTGTACGTATTTTAGTCGGAGACACGAAGAACCCATCAGATAGTACTGCTTATATGTATGATGGCAAGCATTGGGGACATCAATGCGGAAATGGTGTTAGTATGATTGAGCCTTGGCAAAGCAAAGATGACTATTTTGATAATAAAGTTCCTGGCAACAGTGGATACCATGATGATTTATCTGGAACAATGACAAAATGGTATGTGTATGAGAATAAAGTTCAAGATATGGATACGGCTAATTTAACTATGAGTAGCAATACTAGTGGTAAAAAATCCAATAATTCGAATAGCAGTAGTACTACAAATACTTCATATGGAAGTAGAAAAAAAGTGAACGCTCTAAAAGAAAGTGATTTAACTCAATTTAAACCAGAAAACGGGAACTATTCATCTAAATTTTTACATGGTAAGTTCGGAAAAAATGATGTCAAATGGATTGTATTACACGATACAGAATTGGAAGCTTCCCCAGAAGATACTGCAAAAAGTTGGATGAGCACGAATGATGGTTATGTTGCAGCTCATTTTGTCGTTGGACGAGATGGAACAATCGTTCAATGTGTTCCATTAGATACTATTGCCCATCATGCAGGTTCTGGTGATGAAGGTAATGATGATAAATTTGATGTAAAAGGCGGAAATGACGATAAAGTCGGAGCAGTAATGGCCGACGGGTATCCATGTTACGGAATGAATGGACATTCGATAGGAATTGAATTGTGCCATAAATCTGATACACAAAAAGATTATCCTGATGCTCAGCTAGATGCATTAGATAGACTTATTGCCTATATTGACGAAACATATTCTGATACGCAAATAACATGTCATAGAGAATGGCGTAGTAGCAATAGCGATACATCAGACGAATTTAACTCTCAATATCTTGATAATTATAAGACAACTAGAACTCATGACGGGAACACTTCTGCTACAGATTCTGGAGACGATATAGACGAATGTGATAGTGATGGTAATAAAACAAACGCAAGCATTGGGGAAGGAGCAGAAGGTGCCGTTGAATGGGCAATACGAGTTGCCAATAGTAAGAATGTGGGCTATACGCAAGATGAAGCAAGTCAGGAGAGCGAAACAGGACGTGAAAGTATTAAAAAATATGATGGTTCAACAAAAACCGTTGAACAAAAACGTAGTTCTGATTGTACAGCATTTGTTTGGTATGCGTGGATGATTGGCGGGAAAAATACGAAGTGTGAAGAAGTATCCCCACATTGGGGGCCTGCTACGGGGTATTTTGATAGCTATTATCCGAAAGCTGGATTTGAGAAACATCAATTAACTGATACTAGTCAATTACAAGCTGGAGATGTTTTATGGCGCGACGGACATGCTGCTTTATATATTGGTGACGGGAAAATAGCCCAAGAATCGTGGAATGAAAATCACGACATAAGTGGCGGGCAAGTCGGAGATCAGCTACAAACATCTGAAGATGGTGAGGAAGATAATATCGGAGAGTGCAATATTACGGAGCTTTCACAAGTCTCTCTTCCATTTACATATTATTGGCGTTATACGGGGTCTAGTTCAAGCTCATCTTAATATAGGAGAAGAATATGACAAATAGAAAACATCAAATAATTAAAATTATTTGTTTTGCATCTATTTTATTAATTACTATTTGCTTCTATATATTTGTTAATAATATTAAAAATACTAATTTTAATACCAATAATAATTCTATCAAAGAAGATTTAATTTTAAATAGGAATATTAATAATACAACGATTAGTACATCAAATTCAATCGAGGATATAAATGGAAAAAATACAAATGATAATGAAAATTACCGTAAAGATTTAGAATTATCTACTAATATAAATAACTCTGTTGGTAATACTTCTGATGAAAATTTAAACGCTACCGATTCTTACAGAAATGTATCCGAGCCTGAAACTACCGATTTAGATGAGTCACGATTAATAGAAGCAACCGATAATTTTGTCAATGCGTACTTTTTTAATAAAGATAAAACGTCTCGTAAGCAACAATTATCTACAATGCTTGATTTAGATTATATTAAAAAATATGATAATTCTATATTTTCATATGACATTGATAGTAATTTTACGGATAGCATGTTAATAACGCCAGATAAATATTTCAAATCAAAAACAAAAACATTATGCGAATGTAACTATAGTGGAGGCGGTAAAACACAAGTAGGTATTACATACCAACGAGCTTATACTGCTGATGATGATAAAAGAACTATTGTTAATCAAACAATCACTGATTATTATTATATACAGATATCTGATAAGTATAAGATTCAAAATGCTAGGCTAATTAATTCTTCATCAGTAAACAATTAATGTTATGTTAAATAAGTAGTTGGCTTTAAGTATTTTTTTTGATAAAATCGCAGATAAACAACTTAAAGGAAATTATGCTCAAAAATAAAGTTCATCTTTAGTAGCTCATAAACTCATTTAACGTTTCAATTATTTTTGTCCCTATTCTTCGTGCCATTTCGACTGGGACGGCATTCCCTATCTGCTTGTACTGACTGCCTATCCCACCAGTGAATTTCCAACCATCTGGGAATGACTGCACACGTGCGTATTCCCTGACAGTCAACGGCCTCGTCTCATCGGGATGGCATCGTTCCGTCTGCTTCTGTGACGGGGACGTCGTTAACGTCAAGCACGGCTTATCCCATGATAGGCGTCGCGCCATCCCGCGCTTCCCGCCGGATGAGTAATAGCTTCCCTTCATGTATTCCTGTGCCACTTTCTGCGGTAAATCGATCCAGCAACCTCCTGGAGGCACTAAATCGAGTACTTTCCGCTTACTTTCGCTATATGTCATACCGGGAGAATCGGGTACGCCGTCAAGTGCCTCTCGAAGCGTCGTCTGCGCGTTATCGGGAGCAGGATATTCGAATGACACGCTATCGGCTAAGTCATCTCGAATGCCTATCATCACGATGCGTTCACGAGCCTGTCCGACCCCGTAATACGAGGCATTCATGATTTTCCATTGAAGCGAATAACCGGCTTTCTCGACCTCATACCGTATCGTATCGAACGTCCTTCCCCCGTCATGCGACAGCAACCCCTTGACGTTCTCCATCAGGAGCATCTTAGGGTGCGTCTCGTTTACACATCGAATAATCTCGGCGAATAGCGTACCGCGTATGTCCTCGAAACCCAATCGCTTACCGGCTAATGAGAACGCCTGACATGGGAATCCGCCACTAACTAAATCGACTTTCCCATCGTACTCCGAGAAATCGACGTCATGGACGTCGCCCTCGATGATGTTCCAATCGGGGCGATTCAACCGTAGCGTCGAACATGCGTCTCTGTTCATCTCGACATATGCAAGTCCATCGAATCCAGCTTGCTCAAGCCCCAATGCAAGCCCGCCAGCGCCTGCGAACAGCTCTATATCTGTATATCTTCTATCGCCCATCTATATCACCGCATGCCTTGATGACGGATTCAAGCACGCTTTCAAGCACTTCGTCCGGCGTCCCGCTCGCATCGACGGTAACACATCTCCCGAATCCCATCTTCCCGTCATTCGCCTCGGCTATCTCGTCGTACCCGTCGCATACAGCTCGGTGGTACTCGATTCCCTTCTTGTCGAGCCTGTCCTGCTGTCTGTCTCTCCCGGCTACCCGTTCATGCGCGGCATCTGCATCCAATCGGAGGTACACGGTTAGCATCTTCCCGTCTATCCCATCGATTGCCGGCATGTTGAGCATGTCGATTGTGCCGGCAGGCAACCCACCGACCTGTTCCTGATACACGAGTGAGGACATCTCGAATCTGTCGAGAATCACTTGCAGCCCATCCTCAATTGACGTGGCGATTACTTCATGAACGATTTGGTTGCGCGCGGCGGCGAAGAGCAACGCCTCGGTATACGGTAGAATCGCGTCAGACGAGTCGTCGAGGAGGATGTCTCGGATCCTTTCGCCGATTCTCGTGTCGCCTGGTTCTCGGAGTCTCGTCGTGTCGACGCCGATACCTGTAAGGATACTATTGAACGATTCGATGACGGTCCCCTTTCCGCACCCGTCACCGCCTTCGAACACAATCGGGTTGTAGGGGAGTATCCCGTTATGCCTGTCGGCGATCGCTTTGAGTTCATCGACGAGCTGGACAAGGTGCGAGGCTGGACGTGTGGCGGTATCTGATGTGCTGACTGTCATATGAATCCTGTTTTCCCATGTATATATGATGTGTTCTTTAATCATATCGCAATACTGGGAAGTTTTATATAGAGGAATTTCTCCGATTAAGACGATATCGGTGTATCAACGAATGTCGTATCGTTACGGCATTTTCATTGCACCGCTATCAGACGAACTATGAGAAGACGGGACAGTATGTCATGGCGTATGACGATGAGAGTGGACGGGAAGATGCGACTACACGGCGAACGTGCAGTTCTCGACTGCGATATGGTAGCTGTAGTCCTCGTCACCGTCGAGGACAAGGACTACAGCCTTGGGTAGCTCACGCCCGGTGGGCTTTCCCGCACGAATTTCGTAAAACATGCCGACACACAAAACATACACAATCCAAAAACTTTTTAGAGAAAGTTCTTGACATATAATCGGAACCCTCGTAATATAGTTAATCGCAGTGAGGCAATAAATGGCAGATGTCGAGCTTCGCTTCGTCATACTCGGGCTCGTGGCGCAACGGTTAGCGCAGGGGACTCATAATCCCTGGGTTGCAGGTTCAAATCCTGCCGGGCCCACCTATCACCAACTTATATGCGGAAGATTGATTGTCTGCCGCATATTTTTTTTGTATTTAATCGGCAGAAAAATATTTCATCTATCGTTGACATCTAAAGAATATTCACTATACTATTAATTGTCAGCAGGTGCGCTGCATCGGGCTACTTCGATATTGGTAAATCTCTTATCCCGATGCGACTTTTTCTCCGCTGATATATGTCTCGCTGACTCGATTAAGCGTCTACCGGTCGTAAGCACTTGGAAACTTATCGGGAATCGTTCTCATGATGGGTGCGTTAGGGACGGCTACTTCTAATATCGATGAGAAGGCTGCGTCTTATTTTCATCCGTTCCTGCCTATATTCTCCATCATGCATGCCGCTTCTGGAGTATCTACTTATCGCTTAAGGTATATTCCGAATACCGCGATACAAGATGAGAGTCCACGTGGCGAATCGATACCTAATCGGATGATAGGAAGAAAAGCCGCCGAATTCGACGCCGAGGAAAGCGAACGCCGCCGGTCGCATGACACGGAGGAAAACGCATGCCGGCTTCCGAGATAATCGGAGGCATCCGCCCGCCGCATAGAACCTTCAAGGCATATATGCGACGGGCGTTTTTGTATAGATTTTGCGCAGTTCCCAATGTATATACGAATGATGAGATTTGATGTGAACGATATCATGTATTATTAGAGCAATAGGAGTAAAAAAGAGTTCAGAGGAGCGAACGAATATGGCAAGCATCAACGTAAAGACCCCGCATTCCGGCAACATAACCCATGAGGGCGGTAAAGCATTCCGACGCCCGCCTAAGCAGGAGCTCTTCCTGCTCGCCGCATCGTTCCTCAACGAGCCTAAGTTCTACGAGACGTCGAACGAACAGACGCACCGTATCGACGAGCTCGCCGAAGCCGTGGCGAGCGATGGCGAGTGGATTCTGAACCTCGTCGAATGGCTTCGTGGGGATGGAGGACTCCGCACGTCTGCGCAGGTCGTCGCAGCTGCATGCGTACACGCCAGGCTGAAGTTCGGCATCGACTCGAAGGACGGACTCAACCGTAAGATCATCTCCGCATCAATCCACCGCGCCGACGAGGGCCCCGCACTGCTGGCGTTCTATATCGACCGATACGGCAAGAACGTCCCGAAGCCCGTCAAGCGAGGCGTGGCGGATGCTCTCAACCGCATGAACGAGTCCCAGTACCTCAAGTACCGCGGGAAGACGAGTAAGGGGTCCGTCTCGATTGCAGATGCGATTTCCATTACGCACCCTTCCCCGAAGGACAAGCTTCACGAGGCTCTGTTCGCATACGCGCAGTCCGAGAAACACGGAGAGAATGGGAACGTCGAAGACCTTCCACTCATCGCTGCACGCAACGCATTCGAGGCGCTTCCGGCAAAGGTCAAGAAGGAGTTCTTGACGAGTTCGACATACGAGAGCATCGACCGACTCAAGCTGACGCACGAGTACGTCTTCTCTTCCATGCCTGACGCAACGAGGAACGAGAAGCTGCTGGCATGGAAGAGGCTCATCCCGACGATGGGCTATCAGGCATGCCTTATGAACACGCGCCGAATCCTCGAGCTATGCGGTGAGAAGGTCGAACGACCGATGAATGCCTATAACTGGTTCATCGACGACCGTGGTGAGGATACAGAAGAGGAATCGCAGCCTGTCTCATCAGCACTCGTGAATGAAGTCGAGTCAATGCTTCTTGACCGAATCGCCCATCCCGATGAGGCCGGCTACACGGTCATGCCGCTGTCGTTCCTAGCGGCATACCGCAATGTTCCTAAGATTGCACAGAATGTTCTCGCCGATAACTTCCAGAAGACAATCGGCAACATTCCAGAGCTCCCCGGCCGAACGCTCGTTCTCGTTGACGGCTCCGGCTCGATGAACTCGCTAGTGTCGGCTCGCTCGACCGTGACGTCTTTCGACAATGCCTGCATGTTCGCTGCGGCGATTGCATACAAGTCTCCGAACACGGCTGTGTATCGCTTCAACGACGATGCACAGCGCGTAGACCTATCGAGGCATATTGCTGATTCGGTCCCGATCCTCGCTGCTCTTGATGCGTTCGGACATGCTGTCGGTGGTACGCGCGTGGCTGCATGCACCGAGGATGCGTATATCGACTGTAAGAAGCGTGGCGAGAGCGTAAGCCGCGTCATCGTGATTACCGATGAGCAGACGTCATTCACCGACAAGTCACGATACATGTGGCGAAGCGACGGATATGATACGCCGCTTGGAGAGACGATCCCAGAAGACATCCCGCTCTACGTTTGGAACGTCGGAGGTTATCGTCCGGCGATTGACATGGGTGACCGCATGCGCGTGGCTCTCGGTGGTCTTACGGATTCCGCGTTCAAGCTCATCGGCTACGCCGAGAACTGCGGAGTTGAAGGTGAGGAACGATGGCCATGGAATGAGCACTGATTATGATACGAATCAGATTGAGTAGCACTTGAGACTAATTCCTCTCTAAACGAAAATCTCCTCGTTCATCTACACGATGGGCGAGGAGATTTTTCGTTTAGCGTTTTGTTTTCATATCAGCTATTCATCTGATATGGAACGATAAGATACATCTGTATTAAACGGAGCCGACAATCTCACACATCCGTTCAGAGGTCTCGCCTGCTCCCGCTCAAGCTCCCGCATCCACTCGTTTTCGAAGCGCATACGCTCGTTCTTCGCAATCGTGTCGAGAATCAAACCGGTAAGCATAGACAGGATACCGATAGTCACGAGTCCGACAGCGAGGACGGCACTCGGCAGCTTCGGGACGAGTCTTGTCGCTATGTAATCTGATATGACAGGAATACCGACGAGTATGCCTACTAGAACGAGCAATGCGGCTACGAGCGAGAAGAAACGGAGTGGACGCCTATCCTTGAACTGGGCACATATTGTGCGAAGAACGCGCAGCCCATCTGGTATCGTATTGAGCTTCGAGACCGATCCTGCAGGACGGTCGCGATAGTCAATCGGTATCTCAACCATTCTCATGTTATGATCTGCTGCATGTATTGACATCTCGGTTTCAATCTGGAACCCAGAGGACATCACCGGAATCGTCTTCGCGTATGCCCTCGACACGCAACGGTACCCCGTCATCACATCGTCATATCTCATGCCATATAGATGCGACACGGTAAAACGGACGAGCGAGTTCCCGAAACCGTGGAATGCCCTGCTGTTCTCCTCGGTGTACGAACCGTTCGTGATGCGGTCGCCTATCGCCATGTCATTCCCATCGAGTAGAACGGACGAGACGAGGGACGGTGCGGCTTCGGCGGGGGAGGTATCGTCCCCGTCAATCATGAGGTAGCAATCGGCATCGATATCGCGGAACATGGAACGAACGACGTTTCCCTTCCCGCTCCTCGGTTCGCTCACCACCACGGCACCATGCTTGGACGCCTCGATTGGCGTGTCGTCAGACGAGGCGTTGTCATAGACGTAAATCGATGCGGTAGGCAGGCTGGCACGCATATCGTCTATTACCTTACCAATCGTCTGCTGCTCGTTATAACAGGGGATTATCACGGCGATTGCGTAGCCGCTTATATCTTTCACATCATTCAATGATAATCGCTCGCAATATGTGATAATGGAATTGCTTTACTATTGCTAGTCTATAGAACTTTCCGAATGAGATGATACCTGATTGCGAATATCTGAATAAACGACTTTTAAGGCATAATCAACACTAGTGGATTGTATAATGAACTGGAATTTATTTCGTAACGTTACCCCTTATTGCTGGAAGGAACAATATGCCTCTGAATAATTCGCCGATTCTCTATATGGTCATCCCATGTTATAACGAGGAAGACGTGTTGCCTATCACATGCGACATGTTCAAGGCTCAGATGGATAAGATGATTTCCGATGGGCAGGTATCTGCAGCGAGTAAAATCATGTTCGTCAATGATGGAAGCAAGGACAAGACATGGGAAATCATCAATAACCTCTCTAAGAAGGACAATATGTTCTGCGGGCTGTCGCTTTCTCGCAACCGTGGGCATCAGAACGCGCTTCTTGCCGGTTTGATGGAAGCCCGCAAGGAGTGTGACATTGCAATCAGCATCGACTGTGACGGTCAGGACGATATTTCCGTGATGTCTGACATGGTCGAGAATTATGCCGATGGATGCGATATCGTCTATGGCGTCCGTTCGAGTCGAGAAACCGATACGTTCTTCAAGCGTTTCACAGCGCAGTCGTTCTATAAGGTGCTCGATAAGATGGGCGTTGAGACGATTTACAATCATGCTGATTATCGCTTGATGTCAAAGCGAGCGCTCGACGCATTCGCCGATTTCAAGGAAGTGAACCTGTTCCTGCGCGGAATGGTGCCGCTTGTTGGGTTCAAATCCACAAGCGTATATTACGAGCGAAACGAGCGGCTTGCCGGTGAGAGCCATTATCCGTTGAAGAAGATGATTGCCCTTGCCATCAACGGTATCACGAGCCTGTCAATTGAGCCGATTCGGATGATTACCACGTTCGGTTTCATCGTGTCGCTTATCGCCCTCGTACTGATTATCTGGACGCTTGTCTCGTTCGCTACGGGAAATGCGGTATCTGGCTGGGCGAGCACGATGATTGTCATTCTATTCATGGGCGGCGTGCAGATGCTGTCTCTCGGAGTTATCGGAGAATACGTCGGTCGTACCTATCTCGAGACGAAGCATCGTCCTCGTTTCATTATCGGTAATAAGACCGATAACCTGCAGTAGGTCGATTGGAGATTACGCCAGTGGACATTTCTGGTAACAGCAAAGCAATAAATGGAAACAAGTGCTGCAAGGCGATTGGGTATCGCATATCTGCAATCGGTATGTGGTGCTCTATTATCGTTCTTGCGCTTCTGTCTGCGTTCTCGTTAATCGTCACGTACTCAAACGGATGGGGATACAGGCTTTCCGAACGACTCACACATAACTATATTCTAAATGCCCCGGTTATGATAGCAGTCGCACTATTTTCGTGCTGCTGCATTGCCGGTTTTGTGTATTTCCTATCTACGGTGCTTTATCGACGTAAAATCGATAAGAAAACTGTATTGGTAATCGTTTGCGTTCTTGCTACTGCATTCCAATTGTGGTGGGTTCTTGCCCAACATGCAGATGCGAACTACTATGCAGATTCCAAAATGACTATGAGTATTGCGGAGAAATTCGCCAACGGTGACATGTCGATATTCGATAAGAGCGTTGATGGCGTATCGATAGGCGATATGAGCGTCGGAACGCAATATCTGTTCTACTATCCGTACCAATCTGGATTGATTTCGTTTTTTGTGCTAATGTTCAAGATTTTTGGAACGAACGTACCATTTGCTATACAAATTGCCAATATCATATCGAATACAGGCGTAATCGTAATGCTATCAATGACTGGGTTCCTCATCACTGATAACGATAAGATGAAGATTGTGATTCCGATTACCATAGGTATGTGCTTCCCGTCTCTCTTATATGCGAGCTTCCTATATGGCAATCAAATCGGATTTTTCTTTGCAACCATGTTCATTGCTATGAATGCCTACGCTCTTCATAAAGGAAGCTCCACAAAAAAGAAAATCGCTCTGATTGCATTGTCTGCGATACCTATGTCACTTATGATGATTATTAAATCGACATTCATCATTATCGCTATTGCAATTGCGATTATTTGGCTAATCGAGCTGCTACTTAATACGAAAATCAAAAACGCTTGTTTCTTGATTGCTTTTATCATTGTGATGGCATTATCAAATACGGTTTCTAAGCTTCCACAAGCATATATGGAAAATGCTTTGGGATATTCATTTGGCGATGGAATGCCGAAGACAGCTTGGATTGCAATCGGCTTGCAGAATGATTCCGTACTCGAAGGTATGCCTGGATGGTGGAACAAGGGTGCTCTCCAACGGCAGAAAGACACAGAGAACGATTATACGAAGCAGTCACAAGGTGCTTCTGACGATATTAAGACTGAACTTACTCGAATGGTAAAGAACCCAGGATACGCCGCATGGTTCTTCGGAAAGAAGCTAGGAAGCGAGTGGCTTACCCCCGACTTCCAATCAAGGTATTTCGCTGGGCTTGGTTATGAGAAAATCGATGGCGATAGCAAGAATGTCCATCAGTTCAATCTAACAGACCGGGACTATTCGATTAGCGATAAGAAAGCACTAAAGTCGGAACGTGCAATCGACCAAGTCGAAGAGCTGATGCCATTTATGGACGGCTACCAATCACTTATTTACATCGCTGCATTCGTATCGTGCTTGGCGATCGTCAAGAAGAATAAGAAGGAGAAAGACAACATCAATATGGCAAAGTTGTTACTACCGTGCATCTTTATCGTCGGCGCCTTCGTATATATGCTATGGGAGGCGAAGGCTCAATATCTTCTCCCATTTTTCATGTGTCTAATTCCCGTAGCCGTCCCGGGAATCTTCTCGCTCGTCGATAATGTCATCGAGAAGTCGCATATGACGAAGATAAGCAACTAAATCTGATTAATCGTCATTATCGTTTTTTCAAATAAACAGGGTATGTTAAATAAGTGGTTGGATTTTAGGCCTCTTTCTAACAAAATTGCAGGTCAATGACTTAAAGAAAATAATTTCCAACCAGAAATTTTACATACCCAAAAAACACGAAAGACCAGTTCATATGATATGAGCAGGTCTTTTTTTAACTGCCGATTAGTTTTCCTCGTCGTAGTAATGGACACGTCCATCGAAATAACCGAATCTGCCGAACGTCGTAACCGGGAACCCATTAATCCGATTGAACTTGATGGACCCCGTATCAACCGGTTTACGTCCTTTCGCCTTGTCATATGAGATTGTGATGTGTGCGTATACGTTACCTTTTTCGTCCCGCCCAGCTACCTGCCCTTGATAGAAGTCGGCGATTTCGCTATCGATTTGCACGAGGAATCCCTCGTTCCCGCCGTCATTACCGTAACCTATGATAAGGACGAGTCCATCAGAATTCGGATAAGCGACGCATAGCTCATCGAAGCCATCAACCGGTTTGATTCTAAAGCCAAATGTGACGTGAGGACGCTCGATGATATTAGGAAGTGAAGGCATATCGATGCCGATGTGACTCTTTGTCGCAGCGATTTCATCCTTATCGAAGAAAATGCCGTGGTAGATTGGGATATTCATCGCTTCGTTACCTTCCGATTAATTTGCCTTAACCTATATATATAATATCAGTTCTTCGTATTCGAGAAGCTGTCCCCCGTTCCCATATCGTTAACTCCATATTCTTATCACAATTATCGTTTGTATCGCAGCTCCACGCTTTACGGCGAGCGTAATCTCGCCGCCCATCGACACGATATATGTGTTTTCTATGTTAATGCATTCTCTATAACTCAATTTAGCGGCGAATAATATATATTGTATATACAAAAACAGGAATCATTAATTTATCTGCATCGAATGTTATGCGATGGAATGAGAAAGATAGGAAGATACGGAAATACCTGATATCGATTACGGAATTCGTGTGGCGACACTCATGTCGGAACGCATCAATCTGCAGCAAGGAATGGACGTCAAGAAGCATCTGGCTGAGGCGAAGTCCGATGGCATCCTACTCCGCCGATAAAACGATGAGAACCAACATTCGTATTGTTTCCAAGACGTTTCATATCATGCCATCTACCTGCGGTTTCATCATTTTTGAATCCGCAGGTTTATTTATTCGATATGTTCTGATAAACTGATTATTGGAACCTCCGGTCGCCCGCTGCAGCCGCGTTCCCTCTGGCATCAAGTCATAAGGGATGCTGAACGTCAACGCCCATGCACGGGAGGATACGGAGACCGATTCCGTGTCAATTTCGAGACGCAAGGGGATACATCTTGTCCTTTGACCGAAACACTCAGCGTACCCAGCCTCATGAGCACGCAAATGGAACGCAGCAGTTCGCATCGTACACGACACAGCCTATGGGAACCGGGAGGGGAAGGACAGAACGGCGAGGCACAAAACAGATGCCCAAGCCACGAAAGACCGTTTGGATACGCCAGAAGGACTATGCGGAGAAATATGGCGTATCAGTACGCGACATCAAGGTTCTCGTAGAGGACGGAATCCTCAAGACAGATGGAATCAACAAGATAGACAGATCCGAATGCGATAGGACAAAGGCATCTCTTGAGATGGAAATCGCCAAATCGCAGCGCTATACGATTGCCGAAGGCGGGAAGTACCTTGGCATCAGCGGCCTCGACTTGAAGCGCCTTCTCGAGAAGTTCGGCATCAAGCCGGTATGTGAGGTAGCTGAGGGAAAGAAAGCTCTATACGCGCGACGTGACCTCGACGATATTGCCAACACCCGTGAGTTCCGTCGTGCCCTCGAACGCAAGCGCAACGCGACCGAATCGATAAAGCCGAAAGGCATCACGAAGCAAATAGAATTCGTCGACGAAGAGCGCAAGCGTATAGAATCAGCTGTCAACGTTGCCGTCCGCCATCGTCTCGAATGTCCAATCGAAGCAATCGCATACGTCGGACCGACGAATTCGGGAAAGTCCTATCAGGCAATTGAAGCGCTTTGCGAGGACTTCGAGGAAGATCCAGATGGATTGTACGTTTATGCAGGGCCGTTACGCATGCTCGCATACGAGGTGTACCAGAAGCTGGCGAATCGATACGGCGAGGACATGGTAGGCTTCGTTACAGGCGAGGAACAGATTAACGAGGACGCGAACATCCGCTGCTGCACCGTCGAGATGGCTCCAATGGAGGGGACGAGCATCGTCCTCGACGAAACGCATTGGATGGTTGACGCGGATCGCGGGCAGTATTGGACGAATCTCCTCGTCGGTGCAGCATACGACCATTTCTACGCAATCACCGCCGCCGAAGCCTTGCCAACTGTCGAGGAGATGCTGTCAGATTCCGAGGCGTTCCAAGTCGTCGAGTGCCACCGCCTGACACCCCTGGAGTTCTGCGGAACAATAATGCCTGCCGACATCCCCGACCGTACCGCTATCGTCGCGTTCTCCCGCAAAGCCGTCTACGCCATCGCCTCGGACGTCGCGCAGAAGAGCGGGAAGAGCGTCGGAGTCCTGTACGGTGCGCTACCCCTCGAAGTGCGAAGCGAGCAGATTGCACGATACGAGCGCGGAGAATATCAAATCATGGTGACGACCGACGTCATCGGTCACGGAATTAACCTGCCAATCGACAACGTCGTGTTCGCAGAGACGAAAAAGTTTGACGGCAAGGAGCGCCGCGACCTGAAAATCTGGGAAACAGCACAAATCGCAGGGCGTGCAGGTCGGTACGGGCTCACCGATGCGGGGCACGTGTACATGCTCGGTGGATACCCGTGGTTCTCATGCGACCCGATAATCGTGTCGAACGGCGTGCGAGCTGGGCGAGGCGACATAGAGACCGACCTATCCATCGACAAGGCATACGTGACGCCGCGCTTCGACGACCTTGGCGTGTACGATCCGAAGGACATGGCATACGCAATCGGTGCGTGGGAGCGCGATGCGACGGGGAAGCTCGAAGATAGAAGCATCGCCCCGGCTCCGATGGACGACCGCAAGGCGCTTCTCCGCAACATCACGGAGTATTCGGAAGCTCCCATGTTCCCATGGTCAAAGGCTCGCAACGATTGGCACATGACGGCAGAATCGCTATGGCTTCTGTCAGGGGCGCCTCTAGACCCAGAAGGTGAAGCCCTGCATGCCATCGTCGCTTGGGCGAACGAGGACGACCCCTCCAAATCTGGCGCACTACGCGGGTATTACGATCGCATGGTCATGAAATTCGCTACGATTAAGTCTTATGCGGGTGACATGCCGTCAGACGATTCGCTGTTGGCGTGCGAAGGCATCTACTCGTCGCTGTCGCAGCTGAAAACTGTGTACGTCGCGTTCGGGACTCTCGGAATGCTCGACTACTCGGATGTTGAGAAGCTGGAGCATGATGTTATCGACTACCTGCTCGGCTCGATTGGCATGGCGGCAAACGGCACAGAGCTTGGGCGATGCTCTAGGTGCGGTGCCCCATGTCCGCCATGGTATGGGTTATGTGATAAGTGCCATAATGATCTTGTTAATAACAGAAAAAGCACAAAATACGGTATTAGATAGAATCGATATTATATAAGTGAAATTAGCGGCTCGTATATAGAATATGAGCCGTTTTTATTATGAAAGCATGTTATAAACTTAT
>ERZ808246.286-NODE-286-length-45382-cov-4.657312_pt1 | contig 45382 bp, 39 predicted proteins | sample MGYA00521083_ERZ808246 | MGnify/ENA primary metagenome ERZ808246 (study PRJEB31516, sample SAMN03275577) | gut metagenome | biome: mammalia-associated habitat; material: feces | host: Papio cynocephalus | place: Kenya | collected 2012-07-07 ... | reverse complement strand
GTCAGGCTGGTGTGATAGTCTGCATCCGCAGCCAGCTTGATGGTAAGCGAGCGGTACTCGCCCGGCGCAACGGTAACGGTCAGGTCTGCAATGCGGCCACCGATGCCATCCAGCGCAGTTTCTTTCTGCACGGTCACATTTTCGTGCAGGGTGCGCTTGCCATGGGCTGCATCCAGCTCCCGCACCGGGTTCTGGGTGATACGCCCATTTTTCAGATGGAGTTCACGTGGGCAGATGGTCTGTCCGAACCACTTGCAGCCCTGCGGCTTGTCCTCTGTGTCCGACCATGTTTGCAGCCATGCGGTCATGATCCTGCGGCCATCCGGTGCAAGAGTAGTCTGGGTGGCATAGAAGTCGATGCCGCCATCCATCAGCTGCACATCTTCTTTGGTAAAGGTGTGGGTGTCCTTATCATAGCTGCCGATGAAGGCAATGACATTGTGGCCGTTGTGGAACTCGCCTTTCGGCTTCATTTCCATGGGCCCAAGCATCAGGATCTGCTTACCATCCAGTTCGAAGAAGTCCGGGCACTCCCACATTTTGCCGTACTCGTTGTTGCAGCGTTTCAGCACCGTGACAAAGTGCCAGTCAAAACCATCTGCACTCTGGAACAGCATCGCTGCGCCGCTTCCATCTTCGGCAAGGCAGACTGTGACAGCTGAATAGGTGCCGTCATCTTCCCGCCAGATCTTCGGGTCACGGAAATCGAACTTGCTGAATCCTTCCGGCAGATCTTTCTGGGTCAGGATGGGGTTGCAGGCAGGCTTTTCGTAGTTCAGGCCGTCGCCAATGGCAATGCTCTGGGTCTGGATGTCACGCATCTCCCCATTGGGCTGCTTTTCAGCAACCACACTGGTGTAGAGCAGCAGCTGCTTGCCATCGTCCATTTCCGTTGCAGAGCCGGAGAAACAGCCGGGGCCATTGTCCGCCGGGGAATCCGGGGCGAGAGCGCAGGGGAGGTATTCCCAGTGCAGCAGGTCGGTGCTGACTGCATGCCCCCAGTGCATCGGCCCCCAGTGGGTCGCATAGGGGTTGTACTGGTAGAACTGGTGGTATTTTCCCTGATAGAACGAGAACCCGTTGGGGTCGTTCAGCCAGCCCACATAAGGGGTCATGTGGTAAGCAGGGCGTTCTTCTGGCGTAATGGCTGCGCCGTGCTCTGCTTCATAGGCACGGGCTTTGTTCAAAATTTCACTTGGCATCGCAGATGCCTCCTTGCGTCTTAGAATCAGGCATTGGCCTTGTAACGGTCGTATGCGCCCTGATAGACTTCCAGCAGCTTGTCCATGCCGCAGTTGTTCTTCAGAGTGTCAAGGTATGCGTTCCACTCGTCATCGGAGGGGCCGCCATCTTTCAGCCACAGACCTTCCTGCTCGGAAACCGCATTCTCAAAGTCGGTGCGGTAACGGTCAATGGTATCCAGCTCATCGGCATTGAAGACACAGTCCACAGGATAAGTTGTGGTGTCATCCACGAACGGCATCCAGTAATCCTTCAGATCCGTCAGACGCTCAATGGCACGGTCTTCCATGTAGAAATACTCATCGTAGTATTCGCTGAGGATCAGCTTCGGACCCCAAACCTCATAAGCAGATTTCAACTCACCTGCACCCTTGTTGTACTTTGCCTTGGCTTCCTCATCCGTAATGGATTTCCACTTGCCGTTGGCATCCTGCTCGGTGAAGAACACGCCGATGGGGCCGTACTGGAGCTGCATAACCGTTTCACCGTCATACCACTGGTCAAAGAATTTCAAAAGATTTGCAGGACTCTGGCACTTGTTGGTGATGCTCAGATTGCCGCTGTTCGTGCCGCCGCCCGTGCGAACAGTCACGTTATGGGTTCCATCCGGGCCGTCCAGAACCGGCAGGAAGACATAATCCTTGGCGTAATCGCCCATCAGCTCTTCAATGTACCACCATGTGGACACGCCCAGATAGCCCTGTGCGCCTTTGGCAAGCAGCTGGTTTGCATCCTGACTGAACATTTCCACATCCATCAGACCCTCAGCATACCAGTCGTGGAAGTAGGTGACAGCCTTGCGGTAATTATCATCTGCACAAACAAAACGGCACTTGCCATCCTTTTGGAGCACGAGGTCGTTGCAGACATCGTTGGGCCAGTTGGTGAAGCCGAAACCAGCGTAGAAGATGTTCTGACCCCAGCACCACTCGTCAAAGCCGGTGGACATGGGGATGGTGCTGCCGGGAGCATTGCCGTAGACCTTGGCCGACATATCGTTGTCCTTGAAAGCCTTCAGCGCAGTATGCAGCTCGTCCAGCGTGGTAGGAACTTCCAGACCCAGCTCATCCAGCCAACGCTTGTTGATCATGGAGAACTGCGGAATGGTATAGATGCTGTAATCATCCTCGTCACCGATACCGGCAGTGCCCATCTGTTCTGCGGCAGGCAGACCATAGATGCAGCCATCACCCATCGTGATTGCAGCGCGGATCGCCGGATGCTCATCCAGAATCTTGGTCAGGTTGGGCATAATATCGGCCGTGATGTAGGGGCTCAGGTCAAGGAAGGTGCCGTCTGCGCCGTAATTGGTCAGCTCGTAGTTGGAGAAGCCAACACCCATAAAGGCATCCGGCAGCTGGTCGCCCGCAATGCGGATGTTCACCTGCTCGCTCAGGGAATCGCTCATGGTCTCATAGGAGATCTTGATGCCCACATTATCGGCCAGCTTGTTCAGCACTTCGTTGTCGTTGTAGCCGGGGCTCAGAGCGGATTGGCCGCCCACAATATCAAAGCTGGTCTGGTCGGTGTTGGAAGGATCGGGTGCGTCGGCTTTCTTGCTGCCGCCACAGGCAGACAGAGCCATAGCGGAACCGGCCACGGCACACACCTTGAGGAAGCTGCGGCGAGAGATCATCTTTTTCATGGTAGTTTCTCCTTTTCTGCAAAAAATATCTTACGTTGTTGGCAGGTAGCGTAAAAGTACATCAGCCCTTGACCGCACCCGCCATAAAGCCTTTTTCAAAATATTTCTGAACGAACGGATAAACCATAAGCATCGGAGCAGCGGCCACGATGATGGATGCGAACTTGACCATTTCGGTCAGTTTGTTTAATTCGGCAAAGCCGCCGGAGATCATCGAGGACTGGCTTGCACTGGTGGAGCTCTTGATCAGGATGTTGCGCAGCACCAGCGGCAGCGGAGCCTGATCCGCTTTCAGGTAGATCAGGGCCGTGAACCAGTCGTTCCAGTAGGCCACCATGCTGTACACGACCATAACGGCCATGATGGAGCGGCTCAGCGGAATGATCATCTTGATGAATACCGTCCACTTGGAAGCACCGTCGATTTCAGCAGCTTCCAGCAGTTCACGGGGAATATTGTTTTCAAAGAAGTTGCGGACGATGATGACATTGCCCACGGCCACGACACCGGGCAGGAACAGGGCCCACATACTGCCCAGCAGGCCGGTCTGCTTGACGATCAGGTAGGTGGGAACCAGACCGCCGCCGAAATACATCGTAATGACGAAGAACAGGCTGATGTACTTGCGGCCGGGCAGGTCTTTCGCGCTCAGCGGATACGCCACCAGATAGATCATAATCACCGAGTAGATCGTGCCGATGATGGTGTACTTGATGCTGTTCAGAAAGCCGGAAAGCAGAGAGCTATCCGCAAACACGGCCTGATAGCCTTTCAAAGTGAACTGACTGGGCAGCAGGAAGGTTTTGCCTGCATACACGTCGTAGGGGTCCGAGAAGGATGCCACCAGAACGTAGTACAGCGGATAGGCCACAATGAGCATGACTGCTGCACAGATGATGACCAGAACGACACCGCTGACTTTATCGGACAGACCGCCGGGCTTCCGACCGGACTTTGCAACGGATTTTGCCATACGATTCGCCCCCTTACACAAAGCTGACGTCTGCCGCTTTCTTGGCAATGCGGTTGACGATGATGAGCAGGATGATGTTGACAATCGTGTTGAACAGGCCGACTGCCGTGGAATAGCTGTACTTGGCGTTGATGATGCCCTGTTCGTAAACGTACACGGCAATGATGTCGCTGGTGGCCTTGTTCAGCTCGGTCTGGAGCAGCAGGACTTTTTCAAAGCCGACATTCATCAGGTTGCCCACGCTCATGATGAGCTGCAAAACGATCATGGGAACCAGTTCCGGGATGTCGATGTGCAGGATGCGCTGGAACATGGATGCGCCATCAATTTTGGCGGCTTCGTACAGGCTGGTATCCACAGCAGCCAGACAGGCCATATAAATGATGGTGCCCCATCCGGCTTCCTGCCAGATGCCGGACGCTACATAAATGGTACGGAATGCGCTGCTCTCCGAAAGGAAGTCCACGCTGGTTCCCAGGATCAGGTTCAGCAGAACGCCGGACGGGCTGAGGAAAATTTTGATCATACCGCAGATGACCATGGTGGAAATGAAGTGCGGCGCATACAGCACCGTCTGCACTACCCGCTTGAACTTGGCAAAACGCAGCTGGTTGATGCACAGGGACAGGATAATGGGAATCGGGAAACTCCACAGCAGGCTGTACAGGCTGAGCAGCACGGTATTCTTGATCATGCGCACACAGTTCGGTGCGGTGAAGAACCGCTCAAACCAGTACAGGCCGACCCATTCGCTTCCCGTAATGCCCCGGCTTGCCTTGAAATCACGGAATGCGATCTGGATGCCGTACATGGGCCAGTACTTGTAAACGATGGTCAGCACCACAGGAATCAGCAGCATCACATAGAGCTGCCAGTTTTCCCGGAGCCTTTGCTTGAGGCTCTTGCGGTGGATTGGGATGTCGTCCAGCTGTCGTGCAGCAGCTGCCGACGATGTCTGCGTCATATAGACTCCTCCTTCATGCTTTGGTTCCCGCAGCCTGCGGGCCGGTCGCTCCCGCCGTTCAGGAGCATTTTTCTTCGTTTCCGTGAAACGTTACACGGCTTGCAACACAAAGATAGCACATCTGCATTTTCGTGTCAACCGATTTCGACCGTAAAAATGACTTGTGTGCATCTTTTCAATGGCTTGCGCATCATTTGTTGCTTTATTTTGTGCAAAATGCAGCACTTCTGTTTCGTGAAACGATTCATGAAATTTCACGAAAAGTATTTACAAGCATAGGAAAACGTGCTATACTGAAGCCACAAAATCCATGAATCAAAGCCAGACAGGGATTCAATTTGTTCCGTTTTTGCACAACAAGTAAAAACGTTTCACGAATAAAGGAGCGGATCATATGGCAAAGCAGACCACCGCCCCCACCATGAAGGATGTGGCAAAGGAAGCCGGCGTTTCCCTCGGCACGGTATCCAAGGTCATCAACGGCATCCCGGTGGGGGAAGAATACCGCAAAAAGGTAGAACAGGCCATCAAAACGCTGGACTATCGCATCAACAGTTATGCCAAAGGGCTGAAAAACAACCGTACTTATACGGTAGCGGTCATTCTGCCGAATCTTCTCAATCCATTCTTCAGCATGGTGGCACATTACATCAACCGGGCACTGGTGAAACATGGCTATCGGATGCTGCTGTGCGACACGGACTATGACTATACGAAAGAGCAGGAAATGGTGCAGATGGCCGAGCAGAACAAGGTCGATGGCATCATCGCCCTGACTTACAACCCCGACCTGAAAATTTCTCCGAATGTGCGGTCGGTGTCCATTGACCGTTATCTCAGCGGCAACACTCCCTGTGTGGCATCGGACAACTACAACGGTGGGCGGCTGGCGGCGCAGAAGCTGGTGGAGAATGGCTGCAAAAATCTGGCGTTCCTGCGCATTGGTTCCCCCATCGTAGGTGAGACCAACAAACGCAAAGACGGCTTTGTTGCTGCGTGCGAAGCGATGGGCGTCCGCTGTGAAATCAAAAATCTGAACGATCCTTGGGATAATGGAAACTTTGACCCCATGAAAGAGTTTGAGGCGTTTCTGACAGAGCACCTCCACGATGGAAAACTGGACATTGACGGCATTTTCTGCGTAACGGACCGGTTGGCTTACCAAATCGTTCAGCTGCTGAAAAGCATGGGAGTCAATGTTCCGGACGATGTACAGGTCATCGGATTTGACGGACTGCGCACCTTTGGCGATATGAATTATTACTGCTCTACCATTGTGCAGCCGGTAGAAGCGATGGCCGAAACCTGCGTCAACCTGATTCTGGCGGAACCTTCCGCCACCACACCTGCCTTGCTGTGTCTGCCGGTCAGTTATGCCTACGGCGGCACGACCAAAGCATGACCGCCCCGGAAAAAGGCCGGTGGTACTGGTTCAAAAACTGGCTGCATTACCACTGGCTTTACCTTATGATTGCAGCCGTGGTGCTCTGGGTCGGTGTCAGCTGGCTGGCAAACGCTCTGCACTGGGGCGAAACACTGCCGGACTACCAGATCGCCTATGTCGGCAAAAATTCTCTGCCGGAAGATACCGCTCACGCCATCGAAGCCGCTTTTGCGCAGCATGGCGAAGATCTGAATGGTGACGGAATCGTTTCGGTCAAACTCAACCAGTATGTCAGCGATACCGAAGATGCGGAAAACGCCTCCACCTATGCGCTTGCCGCACAGATGCAGTTTCTTTCCGATATGAACGCTGAGGAAAGCTATTTTCTGCTGCTGGACGACCCGGTACATTTTCAGTTGGACTATCAGGCACTTGCCAACTGGGACGGAACCTCGCCAGAGGATAATGACTACATCGCTGCCGGGAAAACCGTGTGCTGGGTAAATTGTCCGTTGCTGGCCGGATATGACCTTGGAACGTATCAGACCACCGTGCTGGGAACTGTGGTCACCGGCAGCAGCGCAGAACTGGTGAACGGACTCTTCTTAGGCCGCAGAGCCTTTTATGAAGAACCCAAAAACGAAAAAGCCGCTCTTGCCCGCAAAGGGGCAGAACGGCTGTGGAACATCTTGACGGAAGGGGCAAACCCATGAAACGGAAATGGCTGTGCATTGTGGCACTTGCACTGGCGGCAGTTCTGTGTACCGGCTGCGGTGTGAAAGACGAAGATCTGAAAAGCGACCCGCTGGTAAATACGGATGGTACGGCTCCGGTGGGCAAAACGCTGGTTGCGCCTGCGCCGCAGGATGGGTTCACCCTGTTGGACAACAAGGATATCCTCGCCGCCAATGGTCTGTACTATGCTTCCTGGGTCAGCGGAGAGCCGCAGCCCTACGAAAACAGCGAGGGCAAGACGGTTGATCTCTACGATGCACAGCTGACGCTGGTGGTGCAGGAGAACAAGACCGAAGAAAAAGCCGCTTCCGCCGTTTCCGGTTGGAAGGAGCTGGCAGAGCAGAACTATTCGATCTCCGACACACAGACCCTGACGGCCGCCGGACAGGAGTATACGGTCATTCGGTTCACCTATCCGAACGAAAGCAATCCGTATGCGTTCGGCGTTGCGGCCTTTGCCCAGCGTGGCACGAGTGCCATGGAATGGGAGCTTTCCTGTCAGGAAAGCTATTCCGGCGATGCGCTGGCCGTGCTGACCGATTTTTTGAATGGCTGTACCTATTGAGGAGGAGTAACGATGGGCTTGTTCTTTCCGAGTGACCCTGTTGTACACGGCCAACGTGCCACGGGCCTGCCCCGGTATCAGGAATTGCTGGAACGGGATTGGAAAAGTTTTCTCTTTGCCGATTTTGTCACACTGGGGCTGTGTATTCCTTATGGTCTTGGCGTTGGCTATGCGCTGCTTTCTTCCAGTCTGCTGGTGCTGATCCCTGTCTGCATCGTGGGTGGGCTGCTGGTCGGCCCGGCGATCTCAGGCATGATGGATGCCCTGTTCCGTAGTTACCGGGATGCGCCGCGCGGCTGGTGGGAGAACTACTGCAAGGGCATGAAGCAGAACTGGAAAGCATCTCTTTTTCCCGGCGTGGTGTTCAGTCTGGTACTGGGCATCGAACTGTTTTTCGGTATGGTGCTGTTCTCCGGGGCAAATTTGCCCGGTATCGGAACGATGGCTGTTTTTCTGGCGGGACTGCTGATTTTGCTGATGCTGTTCACTGCGTTCTGGCCGCAGGTGGTGCTGTTTGAGGAAAGCAACCTCCATCGTCTGCAAAATGCGGTGCTGTTTTGCCTGAAATATGGCAAGCACGTTCTCGGTGCCGCTGCACTTCAACTGCTGTGGTGGGTGCTGTTTGTGTTGTTTTTGCCGTGGACGGGCTTTCTGGTGCCCTTCCTCGGTGTATGGTTTATCTGGTTCGTCTGCTTCTTTCTGCTTTATCCGAATTTCGATGCCGCCTATGGCATTGAAGAAAAAATCAGTCAGCAGTTTCCGGAGCAGACACCCCGCTATGATGAGTGATAAGGAGCATGAGCATGGACATTTTAACGATTGGCGAAGTTTTGATCGACCTGACCCAGACCGGCAAGGATGAATGTGGGATCCCACAGTTTGCGGCAAATCCCGGCGGTGCTCCGGCAAATCTGGCCGTGGCTGCTTCCAGACTGGGTGCACAGACTGCCTTTATCGGCAAAGTGGGCACGGATGCCTTTGGCCGCTACCTGAAAGAGGTTTTGGCAGAGAACAAAGTGGATGTTTCCGGCATGGCCGTGGATGCAGACCATCCCACTACCATGGCCGTTGTGTCGGTGGATTCCACCGGCGAGCGTGATTTCAGTTTCTACCGCAGTGCCAATGCCGATGTGATGCTGCGCAAAGAGGACATTTCGGACGAAGCTCTGAAAGCGGCCAAAATCGTGCATTTCGGCTCGGTCAGCCTGACCGCTGACCCTTCCCGTACCGCTACGCTGGATGCTGCTGCCCGTGCCAAAAAGATGGGCGCAACGATTACCTATGACCCGAACTACCGTGCAAACCTATGGAAGAACAAAGAGGACGCCATTGTCCAGATGAAAGCCCCTCTGCCGCTGGTGGATATTCTGAAAGTATCCGATGAAGAACTGCCCCTGCTTACCGGCACCACGGACTGCGAAAGCGGAACGGCACAGCTGGCGCAGAACGGCATCCGGCTGATTTTTGTCACCCTGGGCCCGGATGGTGTGTTCTACCGCTTTGGGAACAAGACCGGCCATGTGGCAGGCGTTCCCTGCAAAGTGGGCGATACCAACGGCGCAGGAGACACCTTCTTTGGTGCGGCTCTGTCCAAGCTCTGCAAAGAGGACCTGAACACTCTGACGGTGGACAAGCTGGAAACCATTCTGACCTTTGCCAACAAAGCAGCCAGCATCACCACCAGCCGCCACGGTGCGATTCCGGCCATGCCCACGCTGGCCGAAGTGGAGGGCTGAGCCCTGACAGCAAAGGCAGGAGGCAAGACCGATCAGGCATACTGTCGTTTTTACAATGACTGCACCATTCCCGACCGGTACGAACAGACTGTATCAGACTTTGCTCGTGAAAAACGTATCATCTGGAGGCAGAAAAAATGATCGTACGGAAATATGAAGAAAAAGATCTTCCGGCCATGGTGTCCATCTGGAATCGTGTGGTAGAAGATGGTGTGGCATTTCCACAGGAAGAAACGCTGATGGTGGAAAACGGCCGGGCGTTCTTTGCGGCACAGTCTTATTGTGGTGTGGCGGTGGACGGTGAAAACGTTGTAGGTCTTTACATCCTGCACCCCAACAATGTTGGCCGCTGCGGGCATATCTGCAATGCAAGCTATGCTGTGGATTTCGACCACCGTGGAGAGCATATCGGCGAAAAGCTGGTGTCGGATTGTCTGCGCATGGCCAAAGAACTGGGCTTTGGTGTGCTGCAGTTCAACGCCGTTGTGGAAAGCAATGTCCACGCCCGCCATCTCTATGAGCGGATGGGTTTTGTTCAGCTGGGCACGATTCCGAAAGGTTTCCGCATGAAAGATGGCAGTTACGAGAATATCTGCCCTTATTATCATGAGCTGTAAGAACAGTAAAAAGGAAAGCAGCCTACAATAAACACAAGCACCCCCTGCCAATGAAATGTGCGATGGCACATGGATTGGCAGGGGGCTTTTTAATCTCGGTCTACAATACCGTCCGCAGTGTGGATCCACTTGCCGCTTTTCAAACGGCTGATGCACCAGACGGACTTGATAACATAGTCTATGCGGAGGGCAAGGATCGTAGCCCATGCCGGCCAGCCAAGAATCAGTCCACCGATACCACCCAGCGGAATAGACACCAGCCACATGAACAGGATGTCCGCCTTCATCAAGAATTTGGTATCGCCGCCGCCACGCAGGACACCTTTTGTCATAACGGACTGGATGCACTGGAAGAATACGATCACGGCATAAGCGATCATCATTTGTTCTGTGATACGGATCGTTTCAGCATTCAGCGAATACATTGCAATCGTCAATGGGCCGCAGGCCAAAACCATGACGGCTGCAATCAGGCCAAAGAAGATACTGAGTACATAAAATGTGTAGCCCTGCTGCATGGCTTTTTCATGCGAGCCTTCGCCCAGAGTATGTCCGGTCACAATGCTGGATGCATTAGAAATACCTTGGATCACAACGGTGAACAGACGATCGATAACCTGGCAGATGGCATTGGCCGCCACGACAGCAGCACCCATATGACCGAGAATGATGCTGACGATATTGCCGCCAAGTCCAAGCAGGCCATCACTGACAAGCACGGGCAGGCCAAGACGGAGATAGTTGGAGAAAAATTCTTTTCCCGGCGTATGGAGCAGATGCTTGATACGCAGGCCCAGAGATTTATCCTTGAAGAAGATGTAACCGAATGTGACCAGAAATTCTGCGGTACGAGCCATCAGAGTGCCGAGAGCGGCACCAGCAATCTCCATCCTCGGAGCACCAAATTTGCCAAAAATGAACGCATAGTTGGCAATGAGATTGACCACAAAGGAAACACAGCTGACAACAAGACCCAGCTGTGCCTGTTCGACAGAACGCATCAGCTGGGCAGCAACGAGACTCGTTCCGTGAATGATAAAGACGAATGTTGTGATCTTCAAATACCGAACACCTTGAGCGACCACGTGGGATTCAGAAGTGTAGATACCCATGATCTGTGCCGGAAAGCACCAGGTCAGAACGGCAAATACTGTGGCCAACACCAGAGTCATCCGCAGTGCCATGTTAAAGGTCTGCCGGACTTTATCGACTTCACGAGCCCCCCAGTATTGGGCGGCTAAAACACTGCTGCCGCCGATGATGCCCATGCAGAAAATGGTGAAAAAATTGTAATACTGGTTTGCAAGGCTGGAAGCCGAAATCTGTACTTCGCCAAACTGTCCCAGCATAATGGTGTCCAGCATATTCACACCCATGTTAATGGCTTGCTGCAATGCCACTGGGAGCATAATGCTGAGAACCCGCTTATAAAATCGCTTGTCCGTTACTAATTTGAATTTCTGCTGAGCCATCCACAGTTCCTCCTCCAGAATTTGACTTTGGGTTGCTTTATATCGAACAATACAAACAAAAGAGCAGCCGCTCTGAAAAAGCGGCTGACTTTTTATTTCGGCTTATCTGGAAACTCAACGCTTGCCAAGCTCTTTTTCGGCAGCATAAATGAGACCCTTCATGAATCCGGTAGGATAACAGAAAGAACCGGGCATTCCGCCAAAACCATCGATAGGCTTAAAGCCGTGGTCAATGGAGATAACGGCATTACAGTCGCAGGCTACAAGCTGTTTCATGATGGCATACATATCGGCATAACCATCTTCAGCCAGAACTTCCTCAAAAACAGGCAGGGGACTGTCTACGTTGCGGAAGTGGACACAGAGGATGCGGTCATCTGCGCAAAGCTCTTTGATGTCAGACATCAAATCACCAAAGTTGCTGCCACCTTCCAGCCAGCAGCCGACGCAGAGCTTTATACCCAGTGCTTTGCTGCCGTGTGCGGCTTTGAAAGCCTTACGATAACATTCCATGTTATAAATCAGGCTCGGAATACCAGCCATGCAAGCCAGAGGCGGATCGTTGGGGTGCAGAGCCATCCGCACACCAGTTTCCTCGGCGACCGGAATAACTTTGTCCATAAAGTATGCAAAGTTCTCCCAGATCTCTTCCTCTGTATAGCTCCGAGCTTCTGCATTGGGGCGGGCCAGAATTTCGGCCTCATCACAGAAAGCACTGTTGCCGCCGCGGGTGTGTTTGCCAATACGGTGGTCTGTACGAAGGATACCGTTTGGCTGCCATGCAATGGAGGTAAAAGGAATCTTTTCCTCGCCCAGTACCTGCAGCATCTTGTTAAAACGTTCGATTTGATAATCCCGGTCCGGAAGATTCAGATGAATACTCTTATTTTTCTGCAGTTCATTGCAAGCAGCGTCAGAGATCGTCATGTTATAACGAGCGAGCTTTTCTTTCTGAGCCTGCAAAGTATCACGGGTGATTTCATCCGGCTTGAGCATCAGACTGACGTTTTCTACACCCATTTGGCGGATAAAAGAAAGCGTTGCATCGCTTTCGCTGGTACGAACGGGAATCTGGGGACGCAGTGACATAAAATCGACCTCTTTTCTTTTTTAAAAAGCCGCCCGACAGCTTTTGCCACCGGGCGGTGTTTGTTTTTAACCGTAAATAGGACAGAAGAAATCTGCACTGAACACGATGCTGATAACAGCAAGCACAAGGAACGGCAGCGTAAAGCGGAAGGTCTCACTCAACTTGTAGCCGGTAGAGGCATAGGCAATGCCGCAGGCAGGGGAGCCGGACGGGAACGCAATCGCAATATTGGAGCAGAAAGAAACGATCAGAACCAGACCACGGGGATCCCAGCCGGCAGCAATCGCAACCGAGGCGGCGACCGGAATAAGAACATTGGAAGTTGCAGAGTTGGACATAAAGGTGGTCATGACAACGGTAACGACGGCAAATACGAACATGACGAACAGACCGGAGGGATTGCCGCCCAAGATCTTCAGGATGCCGTTTCCGATCACGTCGCCTGCACCGGATTTACCCAGTGCATCTGCAATGACCAGAACACCTGCGATCATCCAGACTGCATCAATAGTGATCGCATTGATCGTTTCTTTTGGGGTCATGCAGCCAGCAAAGGTGATAATGAGCAGGCAGGTGACAGGGATCAGATACATGTAATCGCCCAGCTGCTTGCTGAAGAACAGAGAAATCATAACGACCAGGAACAGGCCAAGGATCAGATTCTCCTGCCATTTGGGCAGAGGAGTCTTTTCTTTTTTCTTGCCGCCTTTGCCTTCCAGTTTGGCAGAGTCAAATTTCTTGTTGGGCAGCCATTTCCAGGCAATCAGGCAGTAGATAGTCAGGATGATGCAGGGGACGATCATGACTTTGAACCGGGTCATCAGATCCAGCAGCATGCCCTCAGAACCTTCGGGCAGCATACCTTCATAGCGGGCATTCAGATTCAGATGGCTTGCGGCACCCATACCAATGGGCAGCTTGGAACCCCAAATGCCGATCATGGCCAGCAGGGGAATAGTCATACGGGTGGGAGTCACTTCGCCGGAATCACCCAGACCAACGAGGAACATCAGCATGACGACCATGTTAGCAGTAGTGGGCATGAAGCAGGCCAGACCGATAACAACTACATACAGACCGATGACCAGTGCAATGCCGCTCTTGCCTTTCAGGCGGAGCATCTGAGCCTGGATCTTATCTACGACGCTGGTTTTCTGGAACGCAGAGACCATGCCGAACATACCGACCAACAGGATCAGAGTTTTATTGCAGAAACCTGCAAATGCTTCCGGGATGGTAAACACTCCAGTCAATGCCAGCAAAACACAGCAAGTCATTGTTGTCAGACCAAAAGGCCATTTGTTTAATAGGAAACCAACGATCATGAAGGCCATGATCGCAAGCACAATGTAAAGCTCCATAAAATGCTCCTTTTCTTTTATACATATGCATGTATATCGTTGGACTTTGTAAACGTCATCATGGGTGTGCACATACTCCATTTCCGTAGCATCATGATACAACATTTCATGGGAGGCAACAATCGTAAAACCATCTAAAATCTTAACAGAAATTTAACTGCATTTGACAATGTTTCAATTCTTGAAACAAAATGCGAATCAAAAAGTTCAAAGCATTTCGTGTTTGAAATAGGTTTCGCAGAACGCCAAAAGCCTCTACGCTGTGTCTTTGACGGTATCTTTGGACTGTGAAGTGATTTGAAGCTTAAAATGAAACACAAGATTCATTTTGTGAAACGTTGTGCGTCTTGCTGAAAATACGGAGGAACGATTTGTCGAAATAAATATTGAAAAGGAGAAAACTTTTGGATAAAATGAACGCAAATGAGGCGATGGTGACTGCAGCGTCTTTGTGCGAGATCGTTTGATGGAGGCGCCCAGTCAGACGAAAACAGCTGCAACATCCCATCGCACAGTCGTCAAAACAAAAGGAGGCAATTTACTTATGACATCCCAGCTCATCATAACATTGGCGATCCTCGCCTTTATGATTATCATGTTCGTGTGGCAAAAGTTCCCCATGGGCGTTACTACAATGACCTGCTGTGCTCTGCTTGCAGCGTTCGGCATCCTTTCTCCCAGCGAGGCTTTCAGTGGTTTTGCAAATAATAGTATTATTCTGGTTGCTCCCATGATGGTTCTGAGTGCAGCCATTACCAAGACCAGTGTTGTTCCTTTTATTCGTAAGAAGGTCAACAGCCTCAGCGGCAAAAAGGGTATCGTTCTGATCCTGTTCTTCTATCTGGTCGTTATCGCATTCGTACAGTTTATTCCCGCAACTGCAACCTTCTCCATCATGATCGTGTTCCTGGCATCCTTGAGCAATGAGGGTGAAGTAACCCCCACCCGTCTTTTGATGCCGATGCTGGGCATCAGCTGTGCATGGAAGGGCTTCCTGCCGATCGGTATGGGTGCTACCAGCTTTGCAACCATCAACGCACGCTATGAGACGATCATCACCAATGAAAACTATTGGCTTCAGATGTTCGATAAGTTCAAAGTGTCGATCCTTCCGGTCGTATGTCTGAGCATCTGGTGTCTGGTTGCCTGGCGTTTCCTGCCCAAGCAGGGTAAAGTGGATACTTCCAAGGCAAAAGAAGTCAAGGAAACAGCTACTCTTCCCAAGGCACAGGAAACTCTGGTCTACGTGGTGTTTATCGCTGTTATGGCTGTTCTGGTCCTGAACAAGTGGACCGGTAAGCTGATGTATGTTGCTCCGGCTCTGGGCGTTCTGGTCCTGATCTATGGAAAAGCTCTTACTATTCCGGAAGTGACCAAGTCCCTGACCGCTGATATGATCTTCCTGATGGCTGGTGTTCTGGGCGTGGCTTCTGCTATGGCAAAATCTGGCGCAGGCGATCTGATCGGCAATGCGATCCTGAGTGTTCTGGGCGAACATCCCTCTTCTCTGGCTGTCATGTTCCTGTTCACTGCGGTTACCATTGTGATGACCACCGTCATGTCCAACTCCGCAACCTCGAATGTCCTGTATACGGTGGCGGCTACGGTCTGTCTGGCTGGCAACTGGGATCCCCGCGGCATCATGCTGATCGTTGCGATTGCGAATGTTATCTCTCTGGGCTTCCCCTCCGGTGCAGCCGAAACTGCTCTGATTTATGCAGCCGGCAACTATAAGGTCTCTCAGGTCGCAAAGTTTACGATTCCGTACATTCTGATCGCTATCGTTACGATCGCACTTTCTGCAAACTATTTCTATCCGATCTACGGCTAATGTGATATTCAAGTCTTAAGGGAGGTATAGTTTCTTATGGAAAAGAAATTCTTTTACGCATCGACTGCTGGTCGTCTGGGCATGAGCAAAGAAGCCCTGGCCACCCACTGGGAGCACGCCATTCCCGTTTATCGCAACGCACCTCATGTCTGGAACGTAGGTGGTCAGGATAATGTGGCTGCATTCCTGATTGATACCGGTGCCGGCCTCATTCTGATCGATACGGGTCTGTGCCCCGAAACACTCTATCTGTTGATCGACCGCATCTGGCGTTCTGGTCATGACCCGATGGACATCAAAAAGATCTTCCTGACCCACTGGCATGGTGACCATTCCAGCTGTGCCCGCTATCTGCATGAAATGACCGGTGCTGAGATCTGGCTGTCCAAAGAGGATGAAGTGGAGCACCAGCGTTCTCTGCATGATGAGGAGTTCAAGAAGCACATTCCGCCGATGAACATCCCCGATTACACCGTCACCAACTTCTACGATGATGATAAGCCGGTAGTGATGGGCAATATGACCATCCGCACCAAACTTTGCCCTGGCCACACGCCCGGTGTTACCAGTTTCTTCTTTGAGGACACGGACGAAAAGACCGGCAAGACTTATCGCTGCGCTCTGCATGGTGGTCTGGGCGTCAATCCCATGATGCGGCCTCAGAATCTGACCGAACTTGGCTATCCTGTGGAAATGGCTCACCGTTTCATCAAGGATTGCTACGAGCTGGCCAAGATGCCGGTTGACATTGCACTGTCCAGCCATCTGAATCAGGCCAACATCCTTCCTAACATCCCCAAGGATCCGGATGATTACACGGTGTTCATCGCGGATTACGCATGGGCAGATGTCCTGATCAACCGTGCGGAGGCGACCAAGGAGTTCTATCCTGAAGTCTACGGCAATAAGTAAGGGGGAGTAAGATGATGGAAAAGAAATTTCATTATGCTTCTACCGAAGGCCGTCTGGGCATGAGCAAAGAAGCACTGTCCACGCACTGGGAACACGCTATTCCGGTTTATCGCAATGCTCCTCATGTCTGGAACGTGGGTGGTCAGGACAATGTGGCGTCCTTCCTGCTGGACACCGGAGAAGGATTGATCCTGATTGACACCGGCTTATGCCCCGAGACATTGTATCTGCTCATTGACCGCATCTGGCGTTCCGGCCATGACCCGATGGACATTAAAAAGATCTTCCTGACCCATTGGCATGGGGACCATTCCTGCTGTGCCCGTGTTCTGCATGAGATGACGGGTGCTGAGATCTGGCTGTCGAAAGAGGATGAAGTGGAGCATCAGAAGCACGCAGAAGATACTTTCCCGGCTTACGTTACGCCCTACACTGTCACCAATTTCTATGATATGGAGCATCCTCTGAAAATGGGCCGCTTCACCATCACATTCCGGCTCTGCCCCGGCCACACGCCCGGTGTTACCAGTTTCTTCTTTGAGGATACCGACGAAAAGACTGGCAAAACTTACAAGTGCGCTTTGCATGGCGGCCTGGGTGTGGGGCAGATGAGCAAGGAAGGCGTTGTCAAGCATGGTACAGACCCGGAGCTGCCCCATCGCTTCATCAAAGACTGCTACGAGCTGGCCAAGATGCCGGTGGATATTGCGCTGGCAAGTCATCTTAACCAGAATAACATCTTGCCCAACATCCCCAAGGATCCGGATGACTATACGGTGTTCATTGCAGATTACGCCTGGGCAGACGTTCTGATCAACCGAGCCAAGGCCGTTGAAAAATTCTACCCTGAAATCTATGAGAAATCCGAACAGTAACTGAGCTTCCAGAACACCAAGGCGCAAGTCGAAAAAGCGGCTTGCGCTTTTGGTGCTGATCATCCATTTCGTTGTCAAAGGAGAAAATGCAATGACTGAACGAGTTATTGTAAAAATCAATGAAAAAGATAATGTTGCGGTGGCAATCCATGATCTGCCTGCGGGAGCTGAATTTCTGCCCGGGCTGAAAACGCTGGATCCCATTCCGCAGGCTCATAAAATTGCACTTGCTGATATTCCAAAAGGCGGCGAGATCATTCGATATGGTGTGGTGCTGGGGTATGCAAAGAAAGATATTCCGACTGGCAGCTGGATCAATGAATTTATGCTGGACCTGCCCGAAAGCCCCAAGCTGGACAACCTCCCTTACGGAACGAACCTGAAGCCGATCAAAGAACTGCCCCTGCCGGAACGCACCACATGGATGGGCTACCGTAACAAGGTGGGCCCGGCGGGCACCCGAAACCTGCTGGGCATTGTTACCACAGTTCAGTGTGCTGCTGGTGTGCTGAAAGTTGCTGTGGAGCGTATAAAAAAGGAACTGCTGCCCCGGTATCCCAATGTCGATGGCGTAGTCGCTGTTACCCATCCCTATGGCTGTGGTGTGGCGATCAATGCCCCGGAGGCAAAAACACCCATCCGTGCGGTGACGAACCTGATCCGTCACCCCAATTTTGGCGGAGAAATCATGGTGGTAGGGCTGGGCTGTGAAAAGCTGACGTATGACCGTGTTCTGCCTCCGGAGGATATCACGCCGGAAAATGTTCTGACTCTGCAGGACTATGCAGGCCATGATGCCATGATGCAGGCCATTTTGGATATGGCCGATAAAAAACTGCAAAAACTGAATCAGCGTCGCAGAGAGGAACTTCCTGTCAGCGATTTGCTTATTGGGATGCAGTGCGGTGGAAGCGATGCTTTCAGCGGCATTACGGCAAACCCCAGTGCTGGATATGCAGCTGATATGATCGTTCGCTGCGGCGGCACTGTGATGTTCAGTGAAGTTACAGAAGTCCGGGATGGTGTGCAGCTTCTGGCTGCCCGCTGTGTGGATGCGCATGTTCGGGACCGTCTGGCCGAGGAAATGAAGTGGTACGATGATTATCTTGCGGCCGGCGGTGTGGGCCGTGATGCAAATCCGACGCCGGGAAACAAGGCTGGCGGTCTGGCTAATATCGTGGAAAAAGCAATGGGGTCTATCGCTAAGAGCGGTACCAGTCCCATTGTAGAGGTACTCAGCCCGGCAGAAAAGCCTACAAAACATGGCCTGATTTATGCGGCTACCCCAGCTTCGGATATTGTTTGCGGGCCTTCGCAGGTGGCGTCCGGCATTGGTCTGCAGGTGTTTATGACCGGACGAGGAACGCCGTATGGATTGGATATTTCTCCCGTCATCAAAGTTTGCAGCCGGAATGAAATGAAAGCACACTGGTTTGATTTGATCGATATTTCTGCCGGCGAAGTAGCAACAGGCGAAAAAACGATTGCCGAAGTTGGCACAGAAATTTATAATTTCATTCTTGATGTGGCAAGTGGAACCAGACAGCCCTATAGCGACCAGTATGGGTTCCATAACGATATGTGCATTTTCAATCCCGCACCGATCACTTGAAAACAGGAGGTAAAAATATGTCCCCTATCATTGAAAAAATGGAAATTTTTCCCGTTGCGGGCACAGACTGTATGGAGTTGAACCTCTCCGGTGCCCATGCGCCTTACTTCACTCGAAATATTGTGATCCTGACGGATTCCAACGGCGTAGAGGGCGTTGGTGAAGTGCCGGGCGGCCAGAAAATCACTGCAGCATTGGAAGCAGTAAAAAATCTGGTGGTCGGTACTCGCCTTGTGGACTATAAACAGACCTTAAATAAAATCAGAAAATGGCTGGATGCCAATATCAAAGACGATGTCCGTGGATTGCAGACCTTTGACCTGCGCACAGGCGTCCATGTTGTGACGGCAGTTGAGGCCCCTCTTCTGGATCTGATGGGCAAATTTCTGGACGTGCCCGCCGCCGCATTGCTGGGAGATGGAATTCAGCGGGAGCGTGTGAGGTTCCTTTCCTATCTGTTCTATGTTGGTGACCAGAAAAAGACAGATCTGCCCTACACGGATGAATCAGATTCGGACTGCGAATGGTACCGTATTCGCCACAATGAGGCACTGACCCCGGAAGCTATCGTGGCACAGGCCAAAGCAACCCATGAAAAATATGGCTTTGAGGACTTCAAGCTCAAGGGCGGTGTTCTGGAGCCGGAAGAGGAACTGAAAGCTGTTCAGGCACTGAAGGAAGCTTTTCCTGATGCACGCATCGATCTGGACCCCAATGGCTGCTGGAGCCTTGCAAAGTCTCTGGAGCTGGCACCTGAGCTGAAAAAGGTACTGGCCTACTGCGAAGACCCCTGTGGTGCGGAGAATGGCTTCTCGGGACGTGAAATTATGGCGGAATTCAAGCGAGACAGTGGGATGCCGACAGCGACCAACATGATAGACACCGATTGGCGACAGATGTGCCATTGTATTTCCCTGCGCAGTGTGGATATCCCGCTGGCGGACCCTCATTTCTGGACGATGAATGGTTCTGTGCGTGTCGGCCAGATGTGTAACGATTTCGGTCTGATGTGGGGATGCCATTCCAATAATCATTTTGACATCTCTCTTGCTATGGTAGTTCAGTGTGCTGCTGCTGTACCGGGCAAGATGAATGGCATTGATACACACTGGATCTGACAGGAGGGCCGTGAGCGTCTGACAAAGGAGCCGATGCAGATCGTGGATGGCTGTATTGACCTGCCCAAGAAGCCTGGTCTTGGCATTGAAATCGACCGGGAACAGATCCTCAAGGCCAACAAGCTTTATATGGAAAACTGCTTGGGAGCTCGGGATGATACCATTGGTATGCAGTACCTGATCCCCGGCTGGAAATTTGATAACAAACGTCCTTGTCTGGTGCGCTGAGCCGCCGAACTGGATTTGATACAGGAGCCGGTACGAGAGCGTGCCGGCTCCTTTTGAATAGGAGGATAATGATATGGAATATCCCGTGATCACGAAAATGCAGGTCATTCCTGTCGCAGGCTATGACAGTATGCTGATGACCCTCTCAGGTGCACATGCCCCCTGCTTTACACGGAATCTTGTCATTCTGACGGACAGCTTGAATCACACAGGTATTGGTGAGATACACGGAGGAGACTATACCTGTGAATGTCTGAATTTTGTCCGGCCGCTTGTGGAAGGACAGCCGATTGCAGCGTACCGGCAGATCCTGCAAAAGATTCACAAACTTGCCCAACACCAGACAGCCGATGACGGCGAGGGGATCCAGACGCTGGATATTTCAAAATTAAAATTTGTCGTTAAAAGTGAGTGGGCGATCGAATGTGCGATGTTGGATCTGCTGGGACAGTATCTGGGCGTTCCCATGTGTCAGCTGCTGGGGGAAGGACAGCAGCGCAAAGAGGTGGAGATGCTGGGTTATCTGTTTTATATTTCGGATAAAAACAAAGTACCTGCGGGAGAGATGCAGTATCTGGACGAAAGTACTAGCCCTGACCCGTGGTTCCGCCTGCGGCGTGAGGAAGTTCTGACGCTCGAGCGAATCGTAGAGGAGGCGCAGGCACTGCAGGAGAAATATGGATTCCGCAACTTCAAGCTGAAGGGCGGTGTCCTTTCCGGACAGGAAGAAATGGAGGCTCTGCGGGCATTAAAAAAGGCTTTCCCGGCAGCACGGATAAACATCGACCCCAATGGTGCATGGAGCCTCAGCGAGGCTGTGGAACTGTGCAGGGGAATGCATGATGTTATTACCTATGTCGAGGATCCCTGCGGCCCGGAGGCGGGTTTCTCTGGACGTGAGATCATGCGGGAATTCAAGAATGCCACTCAGTTTCAAGTTGCGACCAACATGATCGCTACCGATTGGCGTCAGTTCTATCATACGATCAGCTTGAATTCCTGTGATATTATTCTGGCTGACCCCCACTTCTGGGGATTCGATGGCACGATCCGGATGAGCCAGCTGCTGAATAGCTGGGGACTGACGTGGGGAGTTCATTCCAATAACCATTTTGATGTTACGCTGGCTGCCTTTGCCCAAGTCGGTGCAGCGGCCGTTGGAACACCTGCTCCGCTGGACACGCACTGGATCTGGCAGGATGGTCAGAATCTGCTGGAGGATACACCGCAGATCAAGAATGGCAAATTGCAGGTGCCGGATGCTCCGGGGCTGGGTGTCCACTTGAACATGGAACGAGTCATGGCTGCGAATGTCCTGTACGGAAAGCTGCCTTCTCATGACCGAGACGATGCAAAAGCGATGCAGTATCTGATCCCCGGATGGAAGTTCGACCATAAGCGGCCGTGCCTTGTCCGTTGATCTTGAATAAGGATACAGAACACCCCCGGCAGCCGTGTCTGCCGGGGGTGTTCTGTATAAAAGGAAGTCTCTGATGAAGAAAAAATGGCAATGCTAGGAAAAATAAGGAGAAAAGCAAGGAGGAAATTAAGAAAAACACGGGGGAAATGTATGGTAGCAAAACGGCTGCTCCGATGAGGTGTGGAGCTCTGGTTTCTGTCTATAAGATACAGCAGACGGGCTTTTTTTACAATGGACAAACTGCCATAAAAACACGGTACGGAGTAAGCACTCTGTCGCTGTTTTCAAAAAATGAAAACCTGCTGTTTCATTTTGATTCCGAAAACTCCTGAACGGCCAGCTCAATCAGTGCCTTACCCTCTGGCGTTGGCTCTGTATAGCGTGCTGTCGCACAGGCAAACGAGAAAACGGGGGGCGGATTCAACGGAAAAATCTCGCAATTTTTCAGGTTCGACGCATTTTTTGTTGGAAGCAATGCAGCTCCATAGTCGGCATCTGCCATCCGGGACAGAGAACCCCAGCTTTCTGCTGTATAGCAGACAAGAGGATAGAGCCTTTCCCGGCGCAGTACACGGTCTGCCAGTTCTCGTCCGAACTGCTGTTCGTCCGGAAGAATAAACGGCAAATCGTTGCAGGCAGAGAGCCCGGCACTGCGGATCTCATCCGTAACCATTTTTTTAGGAACCGCCAGACAGAGTGTGTCCCGAAAAAGTTCTGTGTATTCCAACAGGCTGCTGGGCTGTACAAAGCATAAAAACGAAATATCGGCTAACCCATTTGTAAGATATTGTTTTGATATATAGGTCGTAGCGACGGCCAATTCTACCTGCAGCATCGGAAATTGATGCTGCAGAGGTGGGAGAACTTTCTCTGTCAGTAACCGACAGACTTCTGCCGATCCGGTAACTTTTAGACAGTTCCTGCGTAAACGAAGCTGCTCGATTTCACGATAGGTATCATTTTTGATTTGAACCATTTCCCTTGCTCCATCCAGATAGATCTCTCCTGCACGGGTGGGCACCAAACGGCGATTTACACGGTTGAACAGAGGCCATCCGGCCTGTTTCTCGAGCTTTGCCAGACATTGTGTCATGGCGGGCTGGCTCAGGTGAGCCTGCTCGGCAGCGGATGATATACTGCCGGTTTCTGCGATCATCAGCAGATATTCCAAAGCATGAACGTCCATAAATACCTCTTCTTAGTTTGACAGAAGTTCCAGCAGGTAATTCCATGCGGGGGTCTTTTCTGCATCGTTGCGGATGATGAGACAGCTGTGATTATATAATTTAGGACGCAGAGAAAACGGAGATACAGGGTCTGTCGCTGAAAACATTTTTCTGGGAAGAATCGCAGCTCCACAGCCACGGCATACCATCTGATAGAGTATCCCGGTGTTGGAACTCTGAAAAATCACTTTTGGGAAGACACCGGCACTTTGAAAGAGCTGCTGCAAAACTGGATAGTAGGACATTTCCTCTCCGGGCATCATAAAGGGCATCCCTTCCAGCTGCTGCAGGGGGAATACTGGGAGCTCTGTTTCAGAATATACCCTTGAGGCATCATACCCCATTGGGTACTGATTGGGTAAGAAGACAACCAATTCCGTACGCCGTTTGACCAGACAAGTGGACTGACAGACATCTGGATCCGGCAGGCTGCAAAGTGCAAAATCTGCGGTTCCCTCTTCCACCAGCTGGAGAGCCTTTCGATTATAACTCTCGATGAATTGAAGCTGCACAGTGGGGAAGCGATTTGTAAAAGCACCAAAGATCTGTGCAAAGATCTGTGCTCCACCACCGGGTGTACCAGCTACTTTTAAGAAAGGTCGTTCTCCATTGCGCAGGCTTGCAAGTGCCGCAATGGTACGCTGCTGTACCGCCAGCATCCGACGGGAACCATTGAGATAAAGCTGACCGGCTGGTGTCAGAATGACCCCTTTGCGGCTGCGCAGGACCAGCTTTATGCCCAGCTGCTCTTCAAGGCTATCCAGCCAGCTGCAGAGTCCGGATTGGGAAACTCCCAGCCGACGAGCCGCCGCTGTGATAGAGCCTTCCTGAGCGAGGGCAACCATATACTGCTGAGATGTTGTATTCATTACGTCACTTCCGTATCAACTGTTTTTCTTATAGTATACATCGGATTTTTCGGATTGAAAAGGTATTTGAAATAAAATATACTATAGTTACAAACTTTGCCGGCAAAAAATAATGCAATATGTCCATTACTCTCAAGAAAAATATAATTAAATACGATGTTAAAAAGTCAAAGGAGTGAATCGTAATGAGTATTAACCTGATCTTGACCCTTGTTACGCTGCTTGCGGTCGTGATCATGTTTCTGAGCGGCAAAATAAGCTTTGGATGGATCGGAATGTTCTGCGCTACATTTCTGTGCGCTACCGGTACTCTGAGCTTTAAGGATGCCTACGCAAACTTTGCCAGCACAAATGTTGTGATGGTAGGAGCCATGTTCATTCTGGCAGGTGCCCTGAGCAAGACCTCACTGGTCGATCATGTCCGCAACTGGATCATGAGCAAAGGTACCAGCGGAAGTTCCATCGTGTTTCTGTATCTGCTTGGCTCTATTTTGCTAACTCAGCTGGTCAGTCCCCTTGGCGTTATTGCCATGCTTCTGCCTCTGACTGCTGCACTGGATGAAAACTCGCCCGTTCAGCCCTCTCAGTTGTTGTATCCTGGTGCAGTCTGCTCTCATGCTTCTCAGGCAATGCTTCCCATCGGAGCAGGCCTGACGTACTTTGTTACGGCCAACGCTTTGATGGAAGCGAACGGTGCAGAACAGCGCTTCTCCATGTTCGATAAGTCCGCAGTTGTCTTTGTTCCGGCACTGGTCGCATTCCTGTACATGGCCTTTATTGGCTGGAAGCATTTCCCGGTTATCAAGATCGACGCATCCAAAATCGATGAGAGCCGTGCAAAAACGGAAAAGAAAATCGATCCTAAGACAGAAAAGACCATTTATGTCGTCTTTGTCCTTACGATGATCGCAATCTGCTTCAATTCGTATCTGCCGTTCCCGATGTATATTATCCCTATCATTGCGGATCTGATCTTGGGCGCACTCGGATGCATCAATATGAAAGAGGCCAAACAGTTTGTCGATTTCAATACTGTTATGATGCTGGCAGGCCTGCTTTGTCTGGCTACTGCTATGCAGCAAACGGGTGCGGCCGATCTGGTGGCGGATCTCATTGTTAAGGCTTTGGGCGGTGATCCTTCTCCGTTGGCCATCATGATTGCATTCTATGTTGTTGGTGCTACCTTAACGCAGATCATGAGCAATACGGCAACCTATAATGTCTTGATCCCGCTTGCCATTATCACCTGCGTCAGCCGTGGTGTTGACCCGCGCGGCGTGGTCCTTGCGATTTCCTGTGGCACCACCGGCGCAATGCTGACTCCGATGTCTTCGCCTTCCATTGCCATTGCGTTTGGTGCTGGCGGCTACAAGATCAAGGACGTTTTCCTGGCCTGCCTGCCCCTGTGGTTCCTGTATGGAATTACCGTTATTATTATGGCAAATGTCCGCTTTCCGATGGTATAATAACTGCATGAGAGGTGACCACTATGAAAATTACTGAAGTTACAACGTATTCTGTCCATACCACCCAATTCAGAAACTTTAACTTTGTCCGGATCGATACCGATGAGGGAATCCACGGTGTCGGTGAGCTGTTCTGTATCGGCGCAGACAAGGCTACTGCCGAAATGGTCAAATATGTGTCGGAGTGGGTCGTTGGCATGGACCCACTGGATCGGGAGCGAATTCAGAAGCGAATCCTGAACTATTCTCGCTTCCCCGGCGGCAGCATCCTGTATACCGCTGCCAGTGCCATTGATCTGGCCCTGTGGGACATCGCAGGAAAAATTGCAAACCTGCCGGTTTACAAACTGGTCGGAGCGGTGCGTGACCGTGTGCCGGTGTACTGCCACACGATGGGAAAGAACAACAAAGCTGCACTGGAGATGCTGCAGCCTAAGATTGAAAAATACGGTTATAAGGCCTGCAAAGTCGGCGTAAAAGAGATCGGCTATTTCCCTACAGGCAGTGCAGAAGCTGCGCTGGTGGAAATGTTTGAGGGAATGCGGAATGCACTTGGCCCTGATTTTGAGATCGGCATTGATATGCAAAGCAAGATCTATGAGCCGCGTGAGGGCCGCCGGATGGCAAATCTGATTGAGCCGTATCGTCCTTTCTTTGTGGAAGAACCCATTCGTCCGGACAATCTGGAAGCGTGGTCTGAGATGGCTCAGGGGCTGAATGTTCCTCTGGCAACAGGTGAGCAGATTTTTGACCCGTACACATGGGAGCGTTTGCTGGCACTGCACGCAGTAGATCTGCTGCAGCCGGATATTCTGCTTTGCGGCGGCTTTACCGGAATGCGGAAGATCGCAGCAATGGCAGAGCCAAGCTTCCGTAACCTGAGTCCTCATAACCCGCTGAGCACGCTGGCAAACTGCATCAATGTCCATTTCTGTATGTGTACCTACAATACTACCTTCCTTGAGAATGAGCCGAGAGAAGAAGGTCTGGATGCAGAGCTCGTCACAGATGTTCTGAAAGTGAAAGATGGCTTCATCGTTCCGAATGACAAGCCCGGCTGGGGCATGGATCTGGACTATGATTTTATCGCAAAGCATGAACCCATTGTCTGGAGCCGTGTCAAGCTGGATTCGCCCAAAGCTTATACGCTGGGCGGCGCACCGCACATTATGTGAGTGATCCCCTTTCATAAGAAAAAGTCTCCATAAAAGCATCACCCCCGGAAACATTTCTCGCACAGAATGTTTCCGGGGGTGATTGCTTTATCTGCTTTAACAGTTATAATCAGAGGTGATGTTGAATTTCTTCAGGTATCGCCACAGAGTGGTTTTGCTGACACCAAGCTCATCGGCGACCTTCTGTCGATTGCCGTGATGCTTTTTGAGCAGGGCTGCAATTTCTACAGCTTTCTGATCTTTGTACAAGACGATTTGTTCCGTGCCCGGGAGCATGCGAGGCGTTACCTGCTCCAACTGCTGACGCAAGAATACTTCATCAATATTCCGCTTCTGCGTCAGCAGCACCAGCCGTTCGCAAACACTGCACAGCTGATCCAAATTGCCGGGCCAATCGTAATCCAGCAGATAGTCCCGTGCTCCTTGTGTCAGATGGACATAACGCTTGTATTTTTTCTGCCACTCGTCCAGATATAATTCCATCCAACCCAAAATATCGGCTCGGCGGCGGCGCAGTGGCAAAACCTCGAGACTCAGAACAGTGAGTGCATAGTACAAATCACTTCGGAATTCACCCTTCTCTACCCGAGAAATCAGGTTTATAGCCGTAGAAGCGATCACACGGACATTGGCGGCCACGGGTCTGGAAGGCCCATTGTGGAGAAAGCGGCCTCGGATGAGACAGAGCAGTTTGTACTGCGTTTCCAGTGGCAGCATCTCCACATGGCTCAGGTACAATGTGCCGCCCTGTGCCATCTCGGCATAACTGTCCACAATGGAATCTTTTCGGACAGTGAAATTTCCGAAGAGCATATTATCGAGCGTTTCCGGGAGCCATGCGCTGCAATCGATGGAAACAAAAGCGTTTGAGTGAACCAGACTTTCATTGTGGATGCATTGGGCCAGAATGTTTTTGCCACTGCCCGTTTCTCCTGTCAGAAGAATCGGTGCGTTAAATTTACTGATCCGCTTGGCCAGCTCAAGCATTTGAACGGTCTCGGGATCCTCTTGAATCATGTTTTCGAAGCTGTGTTTGGCGACGAATCCTCGCTGGTAAAGCTCACGCCGCATTTCGCTGTCCATTTCAATCAGACGCTGTCCTTCCTGAAAGGTTAGAACGGCACCCTCGATTTGATTTTCTACAAGAATGGGAGCGATGTTGACAACGACCGCTTTATGGTGAATGTCCAGCATGAATGCATAAGCTTCCTGTCCACGCTTGAGGGCATTCTCCAGAAGCTCACGGCTCAGATTGGGCAGAATCTCCGAAATGGGTCTGCCCAGTACGGTTGCGGTGGGGCACTCCAAAAGGTCGTTGCTGATTCGATTGATCCGACGTACGATGCCGGACGAATCCACTTGTATAATGCCATTGAAAGTATAATTCAGAAGTGCGTTGATTTCGGCACTGTTTCTTTTTTCCATGTCGATGGCGTATGCCACACGAGTGGCGGTTCCCAGTGCATTGCGCAGGCTCTCCTGCCCAGAAGGAATGAACCGATAGGGCAGCTTTTCTTTCTGAGCACTCTTGCAGACGATGTCGCCGCCGATCACTGCATTACAGCCATCGGCGAAAGCATGTTCCACAGCATCACCCAATTCGTCATTTTGCTTTACCATATAAAGCCGTAGGTCAATACCGAACAGTTGGTTGAAATGGTCAGTATCGCTGAACATATTGGAAAAACCAATCAGGGCGATTTGGGGACAGGGAAGACCCAGCTCTTCTTTCAGCTCTAGCATAACGCTGGCCAACTCCTGCTGCGTGACACGAATCTCTACCAGAGGCAGCTTGACATCCCGTTTGATGATGTGTGCGTGGACGCCACGGGCAACGATCAGATCGCAGCCCTGCCGCTCCAGATCGCGGGCACGCAGAGAGACCTGCTCGGTCTTGATATATTCAACGGTCATCAGCGAAAGGGAAGGAAACTCATTGATCAGGGGCTGAGCGATGGAGCACAGCTCCTGATTGGGAACTAAAACTGCAACCTTTGCCATAGGCATCTCCTTAACGATCACGAAAAGCAAAATCGGCGACCCGTAAAAGCGGGCCGCCGACAACGACTCTGCTGTTCCTGTAACTGAAGTATTGCAGGAATATCATAGCAGAAAGTGATTCAAAAAGAAAGAGAAAAGTGCTCTTAGCGGCCGATCTGAATTCCGGTCAGCTTCTCATAATACTGAGCGATGGCACTGTGATCTGCCTGCCCCTTGCCGTTGTTGTGCAGCCACTGAAGCACTTCCTGAACCTCTGCGGTCATGGGAACAGGTGCACCGACCGTATGAGCGCAATCCAATGCATTGTTCAGGTCCTTGATGTGCAGGTCAATCTTGAAGCCGGGCTTGTCGTTCCCCTCAATCATCATGGGAGCCTTGGCGTTCATGACAGTAGAGCCTGCCAGACCACCCTTGATGGCCTGAAATACAAGCTCAGGATCCACACCGGCCTTCTGAGCCAGAGTCAGAGCCTCGGCAAGGGCCTGAATGTTGCAGGCCACGATGATCTGGTTGGCAAGCTTGGTGGTATTGCCTGCACCCACATCACCACAGCGGACAACAGAAGCACCCATGGTCTCCAGCAGAGGCTTGTAGGCATCAAAAACATTCTGTTTTCCGCCGACCATAAAGCTCAGAGTGCCGTCGATAGCTTTAGGCTCACCGCCGGAGACAGGAGCATCCAGCATTTCGACACCCTTCTCGGCCAGAGCAGCTGCGATTTCCTTGGAGGCGACAGGGTTGATAGAACTCATGTCGATAAAGACCTGTCCTGCGTGCATGAAATTTGCAACACCAGTATCCGGGGTGAGCATTACGCTCTTGACATGGGGAGAGTTGGGCAGCATGGTCAGAACGACATCACAGGTTTCACCGATCTCCTGATTGGAAGCTGCCTTTGCGCCGCAGGCGACGACTTCGTCCACAGCTGCTTTGTTCAGGTCACTGACAAGCAGGTCGGTATAACCCTTTTTCAGCATATTCTTTGCCATAGGCTTGCCCATGATACCCAGACCAATCAAACCGATTTTCATAACAATAGTACCTCCGTAGTTCGATTTTGCGTTTATCTTTCAGAACACTGCCTGCTGCAGATTCTTCTCGACTGACTACAGTATAGCGGGAAATAGAGTGCCAGACAAGGAATAAAATGACGAATTGATGGCCTTCATTTTATGAATGTTGACAAAAATTTCGAATTGTGCAAGAACTGCGTTTCAAAAATAGAAATTTACGTTTCATAATGTTTCTGCTTGAGGCTGCCCGGGATTTGCTCATACGCTTGCTTCGTGATACAATGTGGTCAGAAAATCTTGAGAAAGGAGACATGATGAGATGAAATTTATGACACAAAGCGGGCAGGCCGTGGGCCCGATTGGGCAGGGTACCTGGTATTTGGGAGAAGAACTGGATCGTTTTCCGCAGGAATATGCTGCGCTGCGTGCTGGTATAGAGGCTGGAATGAACCTTATAGATACGGCTGAAATGTATGGCGATGGTGCGGCAGAGATGCTGGTTGGGGATGCCATTCAAGGGTTGGACCGCAGTAAACTGTTTCTGGTCAGCAAAGTTTATCCCTTTAACGCAGGGCGGCGGAACATTTTTACCAGCTGCGAAGACTCTTTGCGGCGGATGAAAACGGATTATCTGGACCTGTATCTTCTTCACTGGCGAGGGAGCATCCCACTGAGGGAGACGGTAGAATGTATGGAAGAACTGAAAGCCAAGGGGCGGATCCGGGCCTGGGGCGTCTCCAATTTGGATACGTCAGATATACAGGAGCTGTTTGCACAGCCGGATGGGCTGCATTGCGCTGCAAATCAGGTGCTTTATAATGTGAGCAGCCGAGGCATTGAGTATGACTTGCTGCCGTTGATGCAGGAGCACAACATTCCGGTAATGGCGTACTGCCCGCTGGCTCAGGCTGGACAGCTGCACAGAGGATTGATGCGTGCTCCTGTGCTGCAGGAGATCGCTGCAGAGCATGACGCAACCGTTCCACAGGTGATGCTGGCATTTCTGCTTGCCCATCCGGGCGTTATCCCGATTCCCCGTGCAGGCCGTCCGGAACATACGCTTCAGAATGTGCAGGCAGCGCAGCTGAAGCTGACGCAGAAAGATCTGGCCCGAATTGACAAGGCCTTTGAGCCGCCGAAGAGAAAAATGCGTCTTGAGATCGTCTGAATGATTCCACGATGTGATGTAGTCGAAACAGGGAGGTTTTATTATGGAATATCGGAAATTTGGCTCGACCTATATGCTGCGGATCGACCGTGGCGAAGAAATTCTGGAATCCATCACGAAATTGTGCCAAGAAGAGGAGATTCGGCTGGGAAGTATCAGCGGTATCGGTGCTGTGGGCGAAGTGACACTTGGTGTTTTCAACCGTGAAAAGTTTGAATATGAGTCCACGACCTACACGGGCGATTATGAAATCGCATCCTGTTCCGGTACGGTGACGACAAAAGAAGGAAAACCCTATCTCCATATTCATATGGCAGCGGCAAATGCGGTAAAAGGAGAGTGCCATGGTGGTCACCTGAATCATGCCATTGTCAGTTTGACTGGAGAGTTTGTGATCCAACAGCTGGATGGGACTGTAGAGAGAGAGTATTCTCAGGAGGTCGGCCTGAATTTGTTCAAGTTTGTAGATTAAACAGTGAAAGAAACATTTCAAATGTTTCAATTTAAAATTCAGCTTTTGCAATTTTTACCTTTCTTACAGATTTACCCCGATAGGTTTTGGGTGAATGTCCATTGCCAACACTGCAAAGAACCAATACAATGAAACAAAGGCAGTCAAAGACTGTATTAGAATCATCAGTCGAAGAGTTCCATCGACTGAACAAATAGAATGAACAGGAGTGAACATTATGTACAAGCCCTATGGTGTTATTCCCCCTATCATTACCCCCTTCAATGAGGACGGAAGTATAAACTACGAGTCCCTCGCTAAAATGTCCGTCTATCTGGTGGAAAACGGTGTGCACGGCCTGTTTCCCTTTGGCACCACAGGTGAGTTTTATGCAGTGAGCGATGAGGAATTCGTCAAATCTCTGGAAACTGTCCGGGATGCTGTGGCAGGAAAGAAAAACTGCTACGGAAAACCGATCCAGCTGTTTGCGGGATGCAGCCATATCACGACCCGGGGCGTCATTCATCTGATCCATCTGGTGGAGCAGGTGGGAGGTTATGATGCAGTCAGTGTCCTGACCCCTATGTTTGTCAGCCAGACGCAGGACGAGCTTTACAGCTACTATAAAACGATTGCCGACAGCACACAGCTGCCCGTGATAATGTACAATAATAAACCCAAGACAAATGTTACGATCGCTCCTGCTACGGTGGCTCGCTTGGTAAAAGATTGCCCGAATATCATTGGCGTCAAGGATTCCACGGGAGACATGACCAACTGTGAAGAGTATCTTCGCCTGACAGCCGATCAGCGGGATCATTTCAATGTGATGATGGGGCGTGACACGATGATCTATGCGGGTCTGGCATATGGCTGTTCCGGTGCGGTTGCAAGCTGCGCCAATGTGGCCCCCCGCATTGTGGCAGACATTTACGATAAATTCGTGGCAGGTGATCTGGCTGGTTCGTTGGAAGCACAGTACCGTTTGGCTCCTCTGCGCATTGCAACCAACATGGGCACGTTCCCGGAAGTTATCAAGGAAAGCTTGAATCTGCTGGGAATTCCGGTAGGAAAGTGCCTTGAGCCTATTCAGGAGTTGAAGCCGGAAGAAAAGGAAAAGCTGCGTCAGGTGCTTGTAGATATGAAACTGCTCTGATACGCTTAAGTATGGAAAATTTCAGGCGGCGTACGGCAGAAAAGCCGTTCGCCGCTTTTCGATTGTCCGGTAGCGGGCAGATAAGGAGTTTGTGATGAAGCAAATGTTGCGAAAAGACGCCGATCAGATCATTGCGGCCAGTATAAAAGCAGTTTTGCCAGATGAAGCGGTCTGTCGTGCACTGCGGAGCTTCTGTCCCGGGGCAGGCAAAACGATTTTGATCGCAGCAGGCAAGGCAGCCTGGCAGATGGCGAACGCTGCTGTAAAAATGCTGGGCCATGTGGATGGTGGTGTGGTCGTGACCAAATACAACCATGTAAAGGGTGAGATACCGGGCGTTATCTGCTGTGAAGCGGGTCATCCTGTCCCGGATGAAAACAGTTTTGCTGCCACGCAGAAGGCGATAGAATTGGTTCAGGGGCTGACACCGGATGATAATGTCCTTTTTCTCCTTTCCGGCGGCGGCAGTGCCCTATTTGAAAAGCCGCTTATTCCCGGTGAAGAGTTGCAGGACATTACCACTCAGCTGTTGGCCAGTGGAGCAGACATCGTGGAAATGAATACGATCCGAAAGCGGCTGTCTGGAGTCAAGGGAGGACGATTTGCCAAGCTTTGCGCTCCGGCGCAGGTGTTCAGCATTGTGCTCAGTGATATTCTGGGAGACCCCTTGGACATGATCGCCAGCGGTCCTGCTGTGCCGGACGCTTCTACTTGTGCGCAGGCACTTGCAATAGCAGAAAAATATAAGCTGAACCTATCGACATCGGCATGGCAGCTGCTTGGAAACGAAACACCCAAGCAGTTGGATCATGTTACGACTCAAATCACGGGCAGTGTCCGGGAGCTTTGTACTGCGGCAGAAGTCGAGTGTCGTGCGCTGGGATATGAGCCCATCATTCTTACCGACCAGCTCTGCTGTGAGGCACGGGAAGCGGGCAGCTTTTTGGCAAGCATCGTTCGTACGTATGCACACACCAAAAAACCGCTGGCTTTCCTTGCTGGAGGAGAAACGGTGGTCCATTTGACGGGAAAGGGCCTTGGAGGGCGTAATCAGGAGCTGGCATTGGCAGCAGCTCTTGAAATTGCCGGATTAAACGCTTGTGTTTTTTCGGTCGGCAGCGATGGAACGGATGGTCCGACAGATGCTGCTGGTGGATATGTGGATGGCGACACGATGGACGAATTGAAAAATAAAGGGATCGAGGTGTTCGATGTGCTGCAGAACAATGATGCCTACCATGCGCTGCAGGCAGTGAACGGCCTGATCGTCACCGGCCCTACCGGAACCAATGTCAACGACATTGCGGTCGCGCTGGTCTGTGGATAAATTATGTGAGGCCGCTCAGAAACGAGGTCTATTATGAAAACAAGCAATATTGCCGCCCGTGCAAAGCGACAGCAAATGATGTTGGAAGACCCCATGATTCGGGTCATTCCCTATGTTGCTATCCCAATGATCGTATCTACCGTGATCGATTCTCTGTATAATCTGGCCGATACCTTTTTCGTCAGCGGGCTCGGCGAAACAGCGACAGCGGCGGTTGCGGTCAATGATTCCCTGATGAATATTCTCCGGGCAGTTTCCATGGGCTTTGCCATGGGTGCCGCCAGCTATATTTCCCGCCTGATGGGAGCAAATGAGGACGATGAAGCCTCCAATGTGGCCACCACTACCTTGGCCATTGGTTGCGTTTTTTCTCTCCTGTTTGGTCTGGTCTGCCTTTCTGTAAAAAGTCCTCTTGTCAGTTTGCTGGGCAGTACACCAGAAGCGCATGCCTATTCGATGGGCTATGCCACATGGATTTTGTTGGCCGCTCCTTTTACTACTGCAAATCTGATTATGAACCAGCTCTTGCGAAGCGAAGGAAGCACGACCTATGCAATGGTTGGAATGTGTTCCGGCTGTATTCTCAACTGTCTTCTGGATCCGCTGTTCATCAACACGTTTTGCTGGGGTGTTGCCGGAGCTGCCGGTGCAACCGCATTATCAAAAATTTTCTCCTGCATCGTTCTGGCAGTTCCCTATGTGCGTCATACGGCCATGCTGACCATTCATCCGAAATATTTTTATATCGACAAGACCAATATGCTTGAAGTCGCCAAAATGGGTATTCCGGCTTTTCTGCGGATGAGTCTTCTTTCGCTGGGAGGAATCGTTACCAACAATGTGGCGAAGGGCTTTGGAACCGCTGTTCTTGCAGGCATTGCTGTGGCGAATAAGCTGTATCGCTTTATCGGGTCGGTTATTCTGGGTTTTTCGCAGGGCTTTGGTCCGGTGGCTGGCTTCTGCTGGGGTGCCAGAAAATACTCCCGTGTCCGATCTTCTTTTTACACGACTGTCGCCCTTGGCATGTGCGGCTGCGTGATCCTTGGCTCTGGGATGTTTGTTTTTGCCCGACCGATCCTGTCCATTTTTAGCTCCAGTGGAAATCCCCAGATGCTATCCATCGGAATTCTGAAGCTTCGCACTCTTTGTGTTGCATTCCCTCTGCAGATGTGTGTGATGATCACAAGCAATCTGTATCAATCGCTTGGACGGCCGTTTGGCAACCTGATCCTTAGTCTCTCCCGCCAACTGCTTTTCCTGATTCCGCTGGTGTTGATCGTTCCACAATTCTTTGGTGCCGAAGGTCTGGCCTGCTGTCAGGCACTTTCCGATGCGCTTTCAGGCTTGATTCTGGGAATTCCTCTTGCAATTTATATGATGAAAAAGATTGGAAAGCTCCCGGACGGAGCCCCTGCACCATTTGGAAGGAGTCAAAAGGTATCTGCGAAATAGCTCTTTAAAACACTTTTTCCGAAAAATGATACAGACAGCCTTACCACCAATTTGAGAGCGGCTGCACGGAACTCAAATACGAAAAGGGCAGGTACACTGTGGAAATATGGTGTACCTGCCCTTTTTACCGGAAACAATATTTTCCCTTTCCGACCTTTTTTATCGCAATTCGACAGGCCGCCTCAGTTACCCTAAGATTCTGCCATCGGTTGAGATTGTCACAACTTGCCACGGAATGAATTTTCCGCTGTTCTGCAAAGCGGTTTTTGCTGCATGCTCCAGTCCGCCGCAGCAGGGAACCTCCATGCGCACGATGGTCACGCTCTTAATGTCATTGCGTCGAATGATCTCGGTGAGTTTCTCAGAATAATCCACGCTGTCGAGCTTGGGGCAGCCCACCAAAGTGATATGTCCCTTTATGAACTGCTCGTGGAAAGCGGCATAGGCGTAAGCCGTGCAGTCGGCAGCAATGAGCAGCTTTGCACCGTCAAAATAAGGTGCATTTACGGGCACCAGCTTGATTTGTACCGGCCACTGAGAAAGACGGCTTTGCACCATGGCGGGAGCAGCCTCAACGCCGGACGGCTCGGTGTGCTGGATCGTTTTCATCTGCGTTCCGGGGCAGCCACCGTGAAGGCGCATCCCATGCTGCTGCATCTTTTTCTGCTTGTTGGCAAGTACCGCCTGTTCATCATAGGCAGCAGCCTCACGCTCCACAAAGGAGATGGCTCCAGTGGGGCAGGCGGGCAGGCAGTCCCCCAAACCATCGCAGTAGTCATCCCGCATCAGCTGCGCTTTGCCGTCTACCATGGCAATAGCACCTTCGTGGCAAGCGGCAGCACAGGCACCGCATCCGTTGCATTTATCCTGATCAATCTTGACGATTCTCCGTTTCATTTCAATGCCTCCTTGCTTTTGTGATTCAATTATAATAGAATTAAATCAATAAGTCGATTGAATTTTCAACGGAAGAGGATGCTATGAAAGATTTTTTACCTGTGATCCGTTCGGCTCAGCTTTTTTCCGGCATCTCCGTGGAGGAGCTGACTGCAATGCTTTCTTGCCTCGGAGCCGAACAAAAGGACTTCCCGAAAGACGCCTTTGTGCTGCGTGCGGGCGATACGGTTGACTCGATTGGTCTTGTACTGGCGGGAGCGGTTCTGATCGTGCAGGAGGATATTTGGGGAAACCGCAATATCCTTTCCAAAGCGGGGCCGGGACAGACTTTTGCTGCCGCATATGCCTGCGCCCCCGGTTCCAGACTGAATGGAAGCATTCTGGCGGAAACGCCCGTAACCGTAATGTTTTTGAATGTGAAGCGCATCCTGAATGTGTGCCCGTCCGCCTGCTCGCACCACAACCGGGTGGTCCGGAACCTTCTCAGTGAGCTTGCTGAGAAAAATTTGCAGTTCAACGAAAAACTCACGCATATGGGACAGCGTACCACCCGGTCAAAGGTTATGTCCTACCTTTCTGCAGAAGCACAGAGGCTTGGAACCTGTGAATTTGATATTCCATTTTCAAGGCAGCAATTAGCAGATTATCTTGGAGTTGAGCGCAGCGGCCTCTCGCTGGAACTTGGAAAGATGAAAAAAGATGGGCTCCTCGATTATCACAAGAGCCATTTTGTCCTGCGGGTATATGAATCTTTTGATTTGCTTTGCTCATAAATATTTGGTAAGCGGGCTGGCAGGCACAGCTTATTTTATCCGAAAATTCGTCACTTGCGGAAAATCATGAAAGTTGATATCATAAATACAACGAAACAGCGGATGCTTCCGCTGCGGAACTGCCCCGGCAATGGGGCCGACAGGAGGATACTTTCATGAAATTGAAGCATAAAAACTTTGTCCGGAAATTTGTTGCCGCCGCTGTGGCTGTGGCTGCTCTGACCGCCTTTGCCACCTGCGCATTTGCAGCCGAGGGTGAGGAAGCCGCTGCTGCGCAGCCCGCCGCAGGGGACGACGCTACGGTGGTGGGCTATCTGCCTCCCATGCCCTGGGACCAGATGATTCAGGGCGATATCATGCTTCTGAGTGCAGAAGGGGATACGCCGGTGGAAACGGCCGCCCCCGCTGCGGAAGAGACTGCCGAAAAAGTCCCGGTGGCCGCAGGCCTGACCATGACCGGTCCCTTCTGGAAGGAAGTGCTCTTCACTGCACGGCAGGATGGCCGGGTGCTGACTCTCTCTGCCCCGGAGGACAGTGTGACCGTCAAGGGCACCATCGGCGACCTGCGTGCTCAGATGAATCAGGGTGTAGGCACTCTGACTGTCATGACCAATAAGACCACCACCACCCTGAATCTGACCCTGATGTGCGACGGCTACTCGGACAGCACCCGCTTTACCCTGCGCCAGATCGGCAGCCGCAGCTATCTGACCATCGGCGGCCGCTGCCGTCGTGATCTGGTGGTGGGCCGCTGAGCGAACGATGGATCGCTCCTCCGAAATTCCAGATAACACAAAAGCCCCGGCGGAACGTTCGGAATCGAACGCCCTGCCGGGGCTTTTCCTGCTTTTTTGGGGACGATTACTCTACCCAGAACACACGGCCCTCTTTGCGGGGAGCGGCCTTGGGCGGCTCACAGTCCATATAGCCGACGGCGCAGTGGCCGATGCCTTCCCATTCGCCTTCTACGCCAAGGTCCTTGAGCAGCTGCTGACATTCAGGAAGCTCAAATTCCTCCTTGGCACGATGGATCCAGATGCTGCCCAGTCCCAGCGAGTGGGCGGCGAGCATCAGGTTGCCCATGACGAGGCTGCCGTCGTATACATGGGTGAACTGATCCTTCCGGCCCAGAGCGATGAGGATGACCGGGGCACCGTAGAAGGGGTCAAAGCCTTCATCCCAGCCGCCAATTTTGCGGTTGAGCTCGGAGAACTTATCCCGGAGCTCCTTGTTGGTAACAGCGACCACAATCGCCGCCTGCTGCCCCTTGCCGCTTGCGGCGTAAAGACCAGCCTCGATGATCTGCTCGAGGGCTTCCTTGGAGGGCATTTCCGGCTTGAACTTCCGGACGCTGCGCCGCTCTTCCATTGCTTTGATGATCTCGTTCATATGCAAGAACCTCCTTGAACTGAATGATTTGGCTTCAGTATAGCACAAAATGCACAAGTCCGCCATGGGGCGGGCCGCCACCGCCCGAGGATGTACTATCCTTCTGAATGTGAAAAATAAGCAGAAAAAGGGGATGAGTGCCACTTTTGCAAAACTTTTTCCGATTTTTACAAGAAAAACGTTGACACTTTCCTTGTACCATGATAAAATTACTCTCGATTTTGAGAGACAAAGCGTGTCAGAGTCTTTTCAAAGCAATTACCATGGACCGCCCAGCGGGGCTAAGGCCATACGGACAGCCGGGTCCACTGCCGACCGGCGGCATTGCCGCCATTATTGATTGAGTTAGAAGCTCAAATTTTATAAGTTGGTTCCTTTACAACCATGAAATTGCGCAGCCAGTGCGCAGACTTGTGAAACGGTCAATAAAGAGCAGTAAAAGCAGAATTGCTATATAGACTCTCATCATCCCGTCTTTTTGAATCATGCCCGATGGTCAAACTCCGGAATTCTGTCCGGGGACTTTTGTCGGCACAGTTTTAGAGGATTCAAAGCGCAGGTCTGCACATTTTGTGCAGAACCTGCGCTTTTTTGTTGCGTCGGAACCAGGGGACGGAGGAGAAAAGATGAGTGAGAACCGTACAAGGTTCCGGCTGGACCAGAGCCGTGCGCCCATTTATGAGGCATTGGAGCGGTTCCGGCAGATGCGGGTGGTGCCCTTTGATGTGCCCGGCCACAAGCGGGGCCGGGGAAACCCGGAACTGACGGCCTTTCTGGGCCAGCAATGTGTGGGCGTGGACGTGAACAGCATGAAGCCGCTGGACAATCTCTGCCATCCGGTGTCGGTCATCCGGGAGGCGGAGGAACTGGCGGCGGACGCTTTCGGCGCAGCCCACGCTTTCCTGATGGTGGGCGGAACCACCAGCAGTGTGCAGAGCATGGTGCTGACGGCCTGCAAGCGAGGGGATGAGATCATCCTGCCCCGCAATGTCCACCGCAGTGTGCTGAACGCTCTGGTGCTTTGCGGTGCGGTGCCGGTCTATGTCAACCCGGAAGTGGACAAGCGGCTGGGCATTTCGCTGGGCATGAAGCGGGAGCAGGTGGAAAAGGCCATCAAGGAGCATCCCAACGCCGTGGCAGTGCTGGTGAACAACCCGACTTATTATGGTATTTGCAGCGATCTGCGGGCCATCGTGAAAATGGCCCACGATGCTGGGATGCTCTGTCTGGCAGACGAGGCCCACGGTACTCACTTTTACTTCGGCGGCGGATTGCCGGTGTCGGCCATGGCAGCGGGAGCGGACATGGCATCGGTCTCCATGCACAAGAGCGGCGGCAGCCTGACCCAGTCCAGTCTGCTGCTCATCGGACCCAATGTCCATCCCGGCTATGTGCGGCAGATCATCAATCTGACCCAGACTACCTCCGGCAGCTATCTGCTGATGTCCAGCTTGGATATCTCCCGCCGCAATCTGGCCCAGCGGGGGCGGCAGGTGTTCCATCAGGTGGCGGATATGGCCGAGTACGCCCGGGAAGAGATCAACGCTGTGGGCGGCTACTACGCCTTTGGCAAGGAGCTGTGCAACGGCGATTCGGTGTTCGACTTTGACACCACCAAGCTCAGTGTGCACACGCTGGATATCGGCCTTGCGGGTATCGAGGTTTATGACATCCTGCGGGATGAATACGACATCCAGATCGAGTTCGGTGATATCGGCAACATTCTGGCTTACCTGTCCATCGGCGACCGTCCGCAGGAGGTGGAGCGGCTGGTCAGTGCACTGGCTGAGATCAAACGCCGCTACCGCACCGACGGTGCAGGCCTGCTGAGTCAGGAATACATTGACCCGGTGGTGGCCGCAAGCCCTCAGGAAGCGTTCTATGCCCCCAAGAAGAGCCTGCCCCTGCGGGAGACGGAGGGCATGGTCTGCAGCGAGTTCGTCATGTGCTACCCGCCGGGTATCCCCATTCTGGCACCCGGCGAGCGGATCACCAAAGAGATCCTGAATTACATCGAGTACGCCAAGGCCAAGGGCTGCAGCATGACTGGCCCGGAAGACCCTGAGATTCTGCGGCTGAATGTGCTGGCATAAGGAGGAAACTATGGAATTTTGGTTTTCGGAATTTCACACTCCGGATGTGAAACACAGCATCCGGGTCAACCGGCAGCTCTACTCCAAGCAGAGCGACTATCAGCGGATCGATATCTTTGAAACGCCGGAATTTGGCCGGGTGCTTACGCTGGACGGCAATGTGATGCTCACTGAGCGGGATGAATTCATCTACGATGAGATGATCGTTCATGTGCCCATGGCCGTCCACAAAGAGGCCCGGGATGTTCTGGTCATCGGTGCCGGAGACGGCGGCGTGGTGCGGGAGCTGACCCGTTATGACCGGGTGGAGCGGATCGACCTTGTGGAGATGGACCCGCAGGTGGTGGAAGCCTGCCGCACCTATCTGCCCGGCAACGCCTGCCGGATGGATGACCGCCGGGTGCACATCTATTTTGAGAATGCACTCAAGTTCATCCGCCGCTGTGAGGATGAATACGACCTCATCATTGTGGACTCCTCTGACCCCTTTGGCCCCTCCGAGGGTCTGTTTACCCGGGAGTTCTACGGCAGCTGCTACAACGCCCTGAAGGCTGACGGCATCATGGTCAACCAGCAGGGCAGCCCCTTCTATGCGGAGGATGCCAGTGCCATGCAGCGCAGCCACAAGCGCATTGCATCGACTTTCCCCATCAGCCGGGTGTATCAGGCCCACATCCCCACCTTTGCGGCCGGTTACTGGCTGTTTGGTTTTGCCAGCAAAAAGTATCATCCTATCGATGATCTGGATGCGGAAGCATGGAAGAGCCTGAATCTGCGCACCCGCTATTACACCACCCGGCTCCATGTCGGGGCATTTTACCTGCCGGCATTTCTGGAAGAAATGCTGCGGGAAGTGGAGGAACCCAAATGATCGGACCCAACGTCGAAACGTTTATCGGCTGCGACAGCAGCTACCGTGCCGCCAGCATCGTGCTGTACGGTGCACCCTATGACTCCACCACCAGCTACCGCCCCGGGGCCCGGTTTGGCCCGGCGGCCATCCGGCACGAGAGCTATGGTCTTGAAACCTACAGCCCCTACCAGAACGCCGACCTGACGGATTTTGAAATTTTTGACAGCGGGGATCTGGAACTCTGCTTTGGTTCCAGTGAGAGCGCATTGGCGGACATCGAGGCCCGGGCCCAAGAGATCCTTCACGACGGCAAGTTCCCCCTGCTGCTGGGCGGGGAGCATCTGGTCACGCTGGGAGCTGTCCGTGCGGCGGTGAAGAAATATCCCGACCTCCACATCATCCACTTTGATGCCCACGCCGACCTGCGGGACGATTATCTGGGTGCAAAACTCAGCCATGCCTGTGTGCTCCGCCGCTGCCATGAGCTGGTAGGGGATGGACACATCCATCAGTTCTGCATCCGCAGCGGCGACCGGGCGGAGTTTGAGTTTGCCGCACAGCACACCGAGATGCACAAATTCGATTTCACCGGCCTTGCCGAGCTGACGGAGCAGCTTTGCAAGAGCAAAGCCCCGGTCTACCTGACCATTGACCTCGACTGTCTGGACCCCTCCTGCTTCCCGGGTACCGGCACCCCTGAGGCAGGCGGCGTGAGCTTTTTGCAGCTGCTGGATGCCATCCGTTTGGCTGCAAAGACCAACGTTGTGGCGGCAGACCTCAACGAGCTGGCCCCTATGCTGGATGCTTCCGGCGTTTCTACTGCCACCGCCTGCAAGGTGCTGCGGGAGCTGCTCATCGCACTGGACAAGGGCTGGCCCGGGTTTCAGGCATAACAATAAAGGATAAGATAAAGGAGAATCATCATGAGCAAAGTTCTGATCATCGGCTGCGGCGGCGTGGCCTCTGTTGCAATCCACAAGTGCTGTCAGGTCCCTGAGGTGTTTACCGAGATCTGCATTGCCAGCCGGACCAAGGCCAAGTGCGACAAGCTGGCTGCGGAGCTGGCTCCCAAGACCACCACCAAAATTACCACCGCACAGGTGGATGCCGACAAGACCGAAGAGGTCATTGCCCTCATCAAGGCATACCAGCCCGACCTTGTGATGAACATCGCCCTGCCTTATCAGGACCTGACCATCATGGATGCCTGCCTTGCCTGTGGTGTCAACTACATGGACACCGCCAACTATGAGCCCGAGAATACCGACGACCCCGAATGGCGTGCTATCTACGAAAAACGCTGCAAGGAAGCCGGATTCTCCGCCTACTTCGATTACAGCTGGCAGTGGGCTTATGCCAAGAAGTTTGAGGAGGCGGGCCTGACCGCCCTGCTGGGCAGCGGCTTTGACCCGGGCGTGACGCAAGCTTACTGTGCTTATGCAAAGAAGCATGAGTTTGACACCATTGATACCATCGACATTCTGGACTGCAACGGCGGCGACCACGGCTATGCCTTTGCCACCAACTTCAACCCTGAGATCAATCTCCGGGAGGTCTCGGCTCCCGGCAGCTACTGGGAGAACGGCCACTGGGTCGAGATCCCGGCCATGAGCATCAAGCGGGAGTACAATTTTGACCAGGTAGGACAGAAGGATATGTATCTGCTCCACCATGAGGAGATCGAGTCTCTGGCCAAGAATATCCCGGAAGCCAAGCGCATCCGTTTCTTCATGACCTTCGGTCAGAGCTATCTGGACCATATGCGCTGTCTGGAGGATGTGGGAATGTTGTCTACCACTCCGGTGAACTTCAATGGGCAGGAGATCGTGCCCATCCAGTTCCTCAAGGCCCTCCTGCCCGACCCCGCAAGCCTCGGTCCCCGCACCAAGGGCAAGACCAACATTGGCTGCATCTTTACCGGAAAGAAGGACGGCAAGGACAAGACCTATTACATTTACAATGTCTGTGACCATCAGGAGTGCTACCGTGAGGTGGGCTCTCAGGCCATCAGCTACACCACCGGCGTGCCTGCCATGTGCGGTGCCCTCATGCTGCTGACCGGTAAGTGGACCACCAAGGGTGTGCACACCGTGGAAGAGTTTGATCCGGACCCCTATCTGGATGCACTGGATCGGTACGGCCTGCCCCGCTCCGAGAGCCACGCCCCGGCTCTGGTGGACTGATGCGGGTCACTGACAGCCGCCCGCCCTTTGCGGGCCTGACGGCCCTTTCGGAGGCTGAGCTTCGCACCCTGCCTACCCCCTGCTATCTGTTGGATGAGGGGCAGCTGCGCCGGAACGGAGAGATCCTGCTGGGGGTGCAGCAGCGCACTGGCTGCAGGATCCTGCTGGCCCAGAAGGCGTTTTCCAACTTTGATCTCTACCCGCTCCTTCGCCCTTATCTTGCAGGCACCGAGGCCAGCGGCCTGTATGAGAGCCGCTTGGGCCGGGAAGAACTGCCAGAGAAGGAAAACCATGTGTTCTGTGCCGCCTACCGGGAAGAGGAATTCCGGGAGCTACTGGATTACGCAGACCACATTGTGTTCAACTCTCCCCGGCAGCTGGCAAAGTTCGGCCCGGCGGCAAAGGCGGCAGGGAAGAGCATTGGCTTGCGCATCAACCCCGAGTGCTCTACCCAGGAGGGCCACGCCCTCTACGACCCCTGTGCTCCGGGAAGCCGTCTGGGTACCACCCGGGCTCAGTGGGATGCCGCTGTGCAGGCAGACCTATCCCTGCCCGGGCTGCTGGATGGGCTGCACTTCCATACCCTCTGTGAGCAGGATTCCGATGCGCTGGCGCAGACGCTGGCCGCAGTGGAGAAAAAATTCGGGGACCTGCTGCCCCGGATGAAGTGGCTCAATTTTGGCGGCGGGCATCACATCACCCGTCCCGGCTATGATCTCGCAACGCTGGAACGCTGCATCATGGATGCACAGCAAAAGTATGGCGTGCAGGTCTATCTGGAACCCGGCGAGGCATGGGCCCTGAACGCCGGATATCTGGTCACCACAGTGCTGGACACCCTGCAAAATGGAGATACCCAGCTTGCGATTCTGGATATGTCTGCCGCCTGCCACACGCCGGATGTGCTGGAGATGCCTTATCGCCCGCCCCTGCTGGATGCGGGTGAACCCGGCGAAAAGCCCTGCACCATCCGTCTGGGCGGGCCCACCTGTCTGGCTGGGGATGTGATCGGAGATTACAGCTTTGCCGCCCCTCTCGAGGAGGGTGACCGGCTGATCTTCGGCGACATGGCGATCTACACCACCTGCAAGAACAACACCTTCAATGGGATGCCCCTGCCGCCCATCTGGGCCTTGGGGGAAGATGGTTCCTGCCGGGAGCTGGTGCGGTTCGGATACCACGATTTTAAAATGCGGCTGGGAAAGGACGCTCTGCTGCCCGCAGGCCGCTGACAAAACAAGACCCCCGAAGGCTCTGCAAAAGAGTTTTCGGGGGGCTGTTTATTCGGATCTGGAAATGGGCTTATCGTGAGACATCAGCATCTGCTGGAATTTCCGGGCGGCGGTGTTCAGCGGCCGGTGAGGGTCGTAAACCAGACAGATATAGCGTGTGGGAATGATCTCCTGCAAGTGCAGCGGAACGATCTCGCCCCGCTCCAGCGGCTCTTTGGCCATGGGCTCCGGCAGGAACGCAAGGCCCAGTTCGCTTTTGACCAGCGTGAGCATCTGGTCGCTGGTGGTTACCTCGGTATCCGGACGCAGTACGGCATCATGGTCCAGAAAGAACTGCCGGTAAAAGCTGCGGGTCATGCTCTCATCGTTCAGGGCGATGAGGGGATAGTTGCAGAGTTCTTTCACCGAAAGGCTCCGCCCGGTCAGGTCCATGAAGCTCTTTCCGCCCACCAGTACCTCATAAAAAGGCTCCAGCTCCACCAGTTTCAGCCCGGCGGAGACCTCGGCGGGGGTGGTGACCACCGCAAAATCCACCTCGCCGTTCTTTACGGCCTGAATGGCCTGCGGCGTTGAATGATTGGAGAGCCGCAGCCGGATGCCGGGGTACTCGGTGTGGAAATTTCGCAGCTTTTCAGACAGGTAGATGTTCAGCGTCGTCTCGGTGGTACTGACGCTGATGGAGCCGTGTTCCAGCGTTGCGCTGGAACTCAGCTCTGCCTCAGCGTCCTGAATCTGCACTGCCGCCGACGCAATGCGGGAATAGAGCATCTCGCCCTCCGGCGTCAGGGTCACGCCCCGGTTGGAGCGGATGAACAGCACACAATTCAGCTGGCTTTCCAGCCGGTTCATCGAGTGGGTGATGTTGGGCTGATTGTTGC
>ERZ808246.285-NODE-285-length-45420-cov-42.897917_pt1 | contig 45420 bp, 38 predicted proteins | sample MGYA00521083_ERZ808246 | MGnify/ENA primary metagenome ERZ808246 (study PRJEB31516, sample SAMN03275577) | gut metagenome | biome: mammalia-associated habitat; material: feces | host: Papio cynocephalus | place: Kenya | collected 2012-07-07 ... | reverse complement strand
TTGAAATACCATTGCTTGCCCATGATGATTGCCCTCCTCTATGTGCTCTATGTGCATGGTAGGCCGTTTCGTGAAAAACGGGTCCGCGATACGCCTGACGCGTATCGCGGACCCGTGGAAATCCGATTCGACGGCGTTCGGCGGGGCGCCGCCGCGGTGCCACGCCTTCACCCGCCCCGCGCCGTGGCCGCACGTGGGATCAAAGCGCGGCCACGGCATCAATCCCGTTCTACTCGCGGAACGCGTTGGTGACCGGCAGACGGCGGTCGCGGCCGAACGCCAGCGCCGTCACCTTCGGGCCCAGCGGGTACTGGCGGCGCTTCCATTCGGCGCGGTCCACCAGACGCATGACCGTGTCGACGGTTTTCTCGTCGAAACCGTCGGCGAGCAGATCGGCTCTGCCATGCGCGTGTTCGATGTACATCGCCAGCACTTGGTCGAGCAGGGCGTATTCGGGAAGCGAATCCGAATCCTTCTGTCCCGGGCGCAATTCGGCGGACGGCGCCTTCTCGATGGAGTTCACCGGGATCATCACGCCATCGGGCAGCGGGACGCCCGCGCTCCCCTGCTCGTTGCCGACGATATGCAGTCCGCCGATGCCCATCCCCGCGGCAGCGGCCTTGTTGCGCCAGCGTGAGATCTCCCATACGCGGGTCTTGAGCAGGTCCTTGATCGGCGCGTAGCCGCCGACCGCGTCGCCGTAGATCGTGGAGTAGCCGCATGCCAGTTCCGACTTGTTGCCGGTCGCCACGGCCAGCAGCCCCTTCGAGTTCGAGTACGCCATGACGATCACGCCACGGATGCGCGCCTGCAGGTTCTCCGCGGCCACGCCTTCCAGCTCCAGCTGCCCCTGGAACGCGTTGAACAGCGGTTCGATCGGCTGGATGTCGTAGTGGGCGCCGATGTTGCGCGCCAGATCGGCCGCGTCGTCCTTGGAGCCGTCCGACGAGTACATGCTCGGCATGGAGATGCCATGCACGTTCTCGCCGCCGACCGCGTCGGCGGCCATGGCCGCGACGAGCGCGGAGTCGATGCCGCCAGACAATCCCAGGCATACGCCGCGGAAACGGTTCTTGGCCATGTAGTCCTTCAGTCCGAGCACGCACGCGGTGTATACCTCCTCGTCCGGATCGGGCTTGGCCGCGATCGTCGAGGCCTTTTGGCGCGCGGAGACGGTGTCCAGGTCGAAGAAGCTCAGGTCCTCCATGAACATCGGCGAGCGTTCCAGCAGCGTTCCGTCGGCGTCGACGACGAAGCTGCCACCGTCGAAGACCAGATCGTCCTGGCCGCCCACCTGGTTGACGTAGACCAGCGGCGCGTCCACTTCGGCCGCGCGGCGTACCGCGAGGTCGAGGCGCGTGTCGGTCTTGCCTTCCTCGTATGGCGAGCCGTTCATGGTGAGCAGCAGGTCGATGTTCTCCTTGGCGAGTTCGGCCACCGGGCCGCCGTCCTGCCAGATGTCCTCGCAGATGGCCACGCCGATGCGGGCGCCGTCCACGTCGAGGACGACGGATTTGTCGCCGGGGCTGAAGATGCGGAATTCGTCGAAGACGCCGTAGTTCGGCAGGAAGTGCTTGTCGTATCCGGCCCATACCACGCCGTCGTGCAATACGACGAGGCGGTTGCGTGGTTTGGAGGTCTCCCGGTCGGTGCCCACGGTGCCGACCGCCACGTACAGGTCGCCGAGCCCGTCGGCCTCCAGTTCGGTGGCGAGCCAGTTGGCCTTGTCCCATGCGGCTTTGCGGAAGGTGGCGCGCAGGGCGAGGTCCTCGATCGGGTATCCGGTCAGGGTCATTTCGGGGAACACGACGACCTGGGCGCCGTGTTTCGCGGCGAGGTGCGTGTAGCGCATGACCTTGTCGGCGTTGTCGTTGAGATTGCCTACGCAGGTGTCGATTTGGGCGAGTGCGAAACGAATGTCTGTCATGGTCTCCAGCTTAGTGCGGGTATTGGTCGTGGTCCTTGTGGTTGGGTTGTGGCCGGGTTCCGCGATCGCGGTTCGCGGAACCGCGGATCCGGAATCGCGAACCGCGCTCTCACGCGAGTTCGTTCAGCACCGTCAACGCCGCGTTCGCGTAGAATTCCACGCCGGTCTGCAGCGATTCATCGAGTCCGACGAAATGCGGGCTGTGCCAGTCCGGGCATCCTTCCTCGCCGTTGGAGCCGATGAAGGCGAACACGGGCAGGGTGACCGGCATGAATTCGCAGAAGTCCTCGCCCGCCATGGAGGGGTGGATGGGTTCGAGCTGCGCGTATTCGCGCACGTTGTTCGCGACGATCTTGGACAGATCAGTGTCGGAGACGAGCGGATCCTGGAAATCGTCCCAGTCGATGTCGGCGGTGATGCCGTAGCCGGCGGCGATGGAGTTGACCTGGTCCTTGAAGCGGCGGCCCACGAGTTCGCCATCCGACTTGTGGAAGTAGCGCACGGTGCCTTGGAAGCTGGCCTTGTCGGGCACGACGTTCCACACGTGCCCGCCGTGCAGCTCGGTGATGGACAGCACCAGCGGATGGAACGGCGACACGTTGCGGCTCACGATGGTCTGCAGGGCGAGGACCATCGTGGCGAGCGCCTCGATCGGGCCGGTTCCCTTGTGGGGATATCCGGCATGCGATCCGGTGGCGTGCAGGGTGACGTGGAATTTCACGCAGCCCGCCATCATGGGTTCCGGCCCGACGGCGATCTGCCCGGGCGCGTAGTTGGGGTTGTTGTGCGCGCCGATCGCGGCGGACACGTCGGCCAGAAGACCGGCGTCGACCATCGACTTCGCTCCGAGACCGGTCTCCTCGCTGGGCTGGAACAGCAGTTTGATGGAGCCCCTGATGCGCTTGCGGTGCTTGGCGAGCCAGAACGCCGCGCCCAGCAGATACGACATATGCAAATCATGCCCGCAGCCATGCATCACGCCATCGTTGACGGACGAGAATTCGAGACCGGTGTCCTCCTGGATCGGCAGACCGTCGATGTCCGCGCGCAACGCGATGCGGGGGCCGGGCTGTTCGCCGCGAATCAACGCCACCACGCCGGTCTCCAAAGGATTGTTGAGGATCTCGATGCCATGCGCCCGAAGGAGCTTCTCGATGTACGCGCTCGTCTCGTACTCCTTGAAACTGCGCTCGGGGTGCGCGTGCAGCCAATGCCGGATCCCGATGATTTCCGGCGTGATCTCGATGTTTTCACTCATAGCTGACGATTGTAGGCGCATCAACGCGCTCCACACACCCCACGTCCGAGATTCACCGCGTCTTCCCCGCATGCGCGGCAACGATGCGCATGAAACGCCTGTAAACTTGGGAACGAAATCCCAACACTCCAATCATGGAGACCACGAACCGACACCACGCGGAAAGACGAGAACACATGGATGTCACGCACGCCCCGGCAATCAAAGCCGCCTTCTTCGACATCGACGGCACCCTGACCAGCTTCACGACGCACGAGGTGCCGGAATCAACCATCGAAGCGCTGCGCGCGCTACGCCGCAACGGCATCAAGATCTTCATCTGCTCCGGGCGCGCGCCCTCGTACATGGGCGTGGTGCTCGACACCGTCCCCGTCGCATTCGACGGCATAGTCGGACTCAACGGCCAATACTGCACCACCGACGACGGACTCGACTACCAACACCCCATCGACCAGACCGACGTGGAACGCATCACCGACTGGCTCGACAAGCATCCGGACGTAATCGCCAACTACGCGGAAAGCGCCTACGGCTACTTCAACCGCACCAACGAAACCATGGAACGCACATGGAAAAGCCTCGGCAAAACCGCGCCGAAAATCGACATCCACGAACCACACGAACGCATCGCCGACCACCGCACCTTCCAAATCAGCCCCTACGTCGACGAACGAACGGAACAGGAAATCGTCGAGCTCTGCGCCAACGTGCGCGGCGTACGCTGGCACCCCGCGTTCACCGACCTCATCCCCGCCGACGGCGGCAAGGCGGCCGGCATGCAGGTCATGCTCGACCACTATGGATGGAACCGCAACGACACGATCGCATTCGGCGACGGCGGCAACGACGTCGACATGCTGCGCTTCGCCGGAATCGGCATCGCCATGGGCAACGCCACCGAAGAACCCAAAAACGCCGCCGACTACACCACCGACACCGTCGACGACAACGGCATCGCGAACGCACTACGACATTTCGGCATCATCTGACCACGCAAAACACCACCAACCGTAAAAAATCCCAAACCGCATCTTCCACAACAGCACGAAAACCAACCCCCATCGCACCACCTATAAATAATTCCGATAATCAACCGCCGTGTTGCGCACGGCAAATCCTCTATATTGGTCAATCGTTGGCCTGCGGCATCGACCGACAGGCCGGAAAGCGAAACTGAGAGAGGAACTCAACCATGCGCAACAAGAAGATTCTCGGCGCACTGCTCGCCGTCACCGCGCTCGCATCCCTTGGCCTGTCCGGATGCGGCGGCTCCAGCTCTAACACCGCCACCTCCAAGGAGGACGACAAGACCATCACCGTGGCCGCCACCCCGACCCCGCACGCGGAGATTCTGAACAAGGCCGTCAAGCCGATCCTCAAGAAGGACGGCTACAAGCTGGTCGTCAAGGAGTTCACCGACTATGTGCAGCCGAACACCGCCACCGAGGAAGGCGAGGTCGACGCCAACTACTTCCAGCACAAGCCGTACCTCGACAACTTCAACAAGGAGAAGGGCACCCACCTGGTGTCCATCGAAGGCATCCACTTCGAGCCGTTCGGCCTGTACCCGGGCAAGACCAAGACCCTCGACGCGCTGCCCGACGGCGCGACCGTGGCCGTGCCGAACGACGCCACCAACGAGGCCCGCGCATTGCTGCTGCTGCAGGACGCCGGACTGATCAAGCTCAAGGACCCGAAGGACATCAACTCCACCACGAAGGACATCACCTCCAACCCGAAGAACCTGCAGTTCAAGGAGCTTGAGGCCGCCGTCGTGCCGACCGTGATCAAGGACGTCGACCTCGCGGCACTGAACGGCAACTATGCCATCCAGGCCGGCTTCGACCCGACCAAGGACACGCTGGCCACGGAAAAGGTCGGCGGTCTGGCGGCCAAGACCTACCAGAACATCCTGGTGGTCAAGGAAGGCAACGAGAACACCGCCAAGACCAAGGAGCTCAAGAAGGCCCTGCGTTCCGACAAGGTGCGCGATTACATCAAGAAGACCTACAAGGGCGCCGTGCTGCCGGTCTTCTGATTCATATTCACGGCGACGCCTGAATTCAATGCCGCAGGATAACATGCATGTCCTGCGGCATTTTTCTTCGCCACGACCATCGATACCGGAAGTAGGAGCGGACACAATATGATTCAAATCGAACATCTGCACAAAAGCTACGGCAGGGGTGCCGAGGCCCACGAGGTGCTGCACGACATCAACCTGACCATCGATTCGGGCGAGGTGTTCGGCATTCTCGGTTCCTCCGGAGCGGGAAAGTCCACGCTGGTGCGCTGCATCAACCTGTTGGAGCGCCCCACGTCCGGCAAGGTCCTCATCGACGGCCGAGACGTCACCGACGCGCAAGGCAAGGAACTCGCCGAGGTGCGCTCCGGAATCGGCATGATCTTCCAGAACTTCAGCCTGTTCCAGCAGCGCACCGTGCTGCGCAACGTCACCTTCCCGCTGGAGCTCAACCACACACCGAAGGCCAAGCGCGAGGAACGCGCCCGTTACCTGCTCGACCTAGTCGGCCTCAAGAACCTCGCCGACCGCTACCCCAGCCAGCTTTCCGGTGGCCAGCAGCAGCGTGTGGCAATCGCGCGGGCGCTGGCGAACAACCCGTCCATCATGCTGTGCGACGAGGCGACCAGCGCGCTCGATTCGACGACCACCGCGCAGATCCTCGACCTGCTGCGCCGCATCAACCGCGAGCTCAACGTCACGCTGGTCATCATCACGCATTCGTTGTCGGTGGCGCGCAACATCTGCGACCGCGTGGCCATGATCGACGGCGGGCAGATTGTGGAGCTCGGCGACACGGAGGAGCTGTTCGCCAATCCGCAGAGCGACATCCTGCGCACGCTGATCGCCGACGCGGAGGTGTCGGACCACCGTCATGGACATGCCGGAGCCGCGACGGCGCAGCATGCCGGCGCGGCCGAATCCAACAATGCCGATCATGACGCGAACCAGAGCAACGCCGCGCCCCAGGACGGCAACCAGCGAGAGGTGAAGTGATATGGGACAGATTATTTCGCAATTCATCGCCGACTACGGCGAGCTGCTCGTCGAGGGCGTGCGCGACACGCTCATCATGACCGCGGTGGCCACTTTCCTGGCGTATGTGATCGGTCTGCCGGTCGGCGTGCTGCTCATCACCTCCGCGAAGAAGGGCATCCGCCCGAACGCGCCGCTCAACACGATGCTCGGTTGGATCGTGAACATCGTGCGTTCGGTGCCGTTCATCATCCTGCTGGTCGCCCTGATTCCGCTGACCCGCCTCATCGTCGGCACTTCGCTCGGTGTTCCGGGCGCGATCGTGCCGCTGGTCGTCACCGCGGCGCCGTTCGTGGCCCGCGTGGTCGAACAGTCGCTCGCCGAGGTGGACGGCAGTCTGGTCGAGGCCGCGCAGAGCTTCGGCGCGAGCAACCTGCAGATCGTGTTCAAAGTGCTGCTGTTCGAAAGCCTGCCGTCGCTGATCCGAGGCGCCGCGTTGACGTTCATCACCCTCTTCGGCTTCTCCGCGATGGCCGGCACCGTGGGCGCGGGCGGCCTGGGAGACATCGCCATTCGATACGGCTACCAGCGTTACCAGTATGACGTGATGACCGTCGCCGTTGTGCTGTGCGTGGTGCTTGTGCAGATCGTGCAGACCATCGGCGACGCGGTGTCGAACGGCATCGACCACCACGAGCGCTGATTCCATGCCGTGGACGGCATACCACGTCTGCGGCGCCGAATAACGATCGGCATAAGAAATGGGATGGTCGGACGCAAACATAATCGTTTGCGTCCGACCATCCCATTTCTAGTTATATATTGCACGGGGCGTGCGCATTGCGCGACGGCAAATGAAACCAGGCGAACGCGTTTCATCGGCATTCGCTACTGGAATCTCCGGGAATCCTGTTCTTCCGCCACGCCTCCCTACCGTTTCCTCACTTGTTGAGTTCGGCCTTGACGAGGCCTGCCAGCTTGCCGCCGTCGACGGTCTTGCCCGCGAGCGCAGCGCGGGCGGCCTTGATGACGCGGCCCATGTCCTTGGGGCCTGCCGGGTTCACTTCGGCCACTGCGTCGGCGATGGCCTTGGCGTAGTCCTCATCGCTTGCGGCGGCGGGCAGGAAGGTCTCCAGGAAGTCGGCTTCGGCGGTTTCGGGAGCCGCCTTGTCGGCCAGTCCCTTGTCTTCGTACAGTTTGGCGGTTTCGCGGCGGGTCTTGACGCCCTTCTGGATGACCTTCAGCACTTCCTCGTCGGTGGCTTCGTGGCCGTTGGCGATCTCCATGTTCTGAATGTCGGCCAACGTCAGGTTGATCGGATTCAGCTTGGCCTTGTCCTTAGCCTTCATCGCGGCGATTTTGGCCTTCTTCAGCGTATCCTTCATTGACATGTTCATTCCTCTTTTCCAGAGTGTTCGATTGTCGTCTTAATACTACGATAGGCGTCCACCAGTTGCGGCAGGCCGGTTCTCGCGTTGGCCGGACTGGTGGATGGCAGCTGGGTCATGGGCAGTTCCTCCGGACCGTATCCCAACGTTTCGAGATGCGGTTGGCAGAGTCTGCGGTAGAGTTGCGAGGCCTTGGCACCGGTGGCGAACACGTGGGTGATGCGTGAGCGCGCGATGATCGAGGCGATGTCGTTGGGTTTCGCGTTGCGGATACTGGCGTCGCTGGCTCCGACGATGTCGCAAGACGCGATGACGTCCCACAACGCGATATGGTGGCGCAACGCGAACCGTCTGCGTCGCTCGACAAGCGCCGCCGTCCGGCGTTCGGCACTGTCCATTCCGGATAAGATGCCCTTGTTCCGCGAATCACCGGTGCCATCGATGTCATTCGGGCCGGCCGGCATGCACGATTCGTCCTTGAAGATCTCGGCCATCACCGGCCAGAACCTGTTTCGCGGATGTCCGTAGTAGAACCGCATGGCGCGTGATTTGGGGCTGGGCATGGATCCCAACACCAGCACGCGTGATGAAGCGTCCCATACAGGTCCGAATCCGTGCTCGACATGTTCCAGATGCCGGGATGTCGGTTGATGCCGTGGTGGAGCCGTGGTCGCATGTCGTTCGTTCATGCGATTCAGCCTAGTAGCGAGCGTCAACCGCGCCGCTCCATGATGACGGCAGGCATACGCCGTATCCATCGCAAATCCTGCGGAAAGCCCGTGGACGCAAAACGGGCGGCGCGGAACTCTCCGCACCGCCCGAACCATCACCGGCAGGTCTTATCGCTCAGCGGCGCTCAGTGGGTCTCCCCCATCGCGCCCTCCACCGCCGAGCCGTCGTCGGTTACGGCGGCTTCGATGGCGTATTCCAGCGATTTCGCGATATCCGGCAGCGGCATGAACGGTGTGCCGTTCGGCTTGCCGACCACCTGCTGCGAAGCGTACGGAACGTGGATAAATCCTCCGCGCACTCCCGGGAACTTGCGATCCAGCAGATACAGCACGTTGTACATCACGCTGTTGCAGACGAAGGTGCCCGCGGTGTACGAGACGAACGCGGGAAGCTCGTGAGCGCGCACGTTCGCGACCATGGCCTTGACCGGAATCGTGGCGAAGTACGCGGTGTCGCCATCCTCGCGCAGCGGCTGGTCCAACGGCTGTTCGCCGTCGTTGTCGGGAATCCTCGCCTCCGCGAGATTGATGGCGACCTTCTCCACGGTCAAAGCGCTGCGGCCGCCGGCCTGGCCGACGCTGATCACGATGTCCGGCTTCACGTCGGTGATGGCCTTCTCCACCACTTCGGCGCTGCGCGTGAACACGGTCGGAATCTCCAATTTGACGATGCGCGCGCCGGCGATCGTGTCGGGCAGCAGCTTCACCGCCTCATAGGCCGGATTCACGGATTCCCCGCCGAACGGGTCGAAGCCCGTAACCAATACCGTAGTCATTTATTGCTCCTTGCATTGTGGACCGCCGCCGAAGACGCGCATCCGATGAGCGGGACGGCCGCGGCGATCCGACGAATCATTGTTTGAGAACGCTACCACGCTCAGCTGGCGATGAGCATGTACGCGATCTGCACGACGATCATGACCAGCGCGGTAGGCACCTGGTTCTTGATCACGCCCATGCGGTCCTTCATGTCCAGCATGGCCACGGGGACGATGTTGAAGTTGGCCGCCATGGGCGTCAGCAGCGTTCCGCAATATCCGCAGGTCAGCGACAGCACGCCGACCACCGCGGGATCGGCGCCGAACGCCAGCACGAACGGCGCGCCGATACCGACCGTCAGCACGGTGATGGCCGCGAACGCGTTGCCCATCACCATCGTGAACAGCATCATGCCGATGGCGAACACGATGATGCCCACCACCACGTTGCCCTTCGGGATCACGCCGCCGACAAGCTTGGAGATCACGTCGCCGACGCCCGCGGAGGTGAAGATCGCGCCAAGGCTCGCCAACAGCATGGGCAGCATGCTCAACGGGCCCATGGCGCTCAGCAGGCGTTCCGAATCGTTCAGGAACACCAGCGGCTTGTTGCTGCGGTTGAACGCCATGAGGATCGCCGCGGACACGACGACGCCGATCGAGCATCCCGCGAGGGCGCCGATCTGGGTGAACAGCGCGCCGACGATCGCGCAGACGCCGATGGCCAGTGCAGGAACGAACACCTTCATGCCGATGCGCTTGAAGTTGTTTTCGCTTTCCTCCTTGGACGGGCCGCTCGACGTGCCTTTCTTCACACGCTGGAGGATGGCGGGAATGACCATGAGCACGATGAGAACGCCGTCCACGATGGAGGGGATCCAGCGTCCGAATGCGATGACCACGCCCAACAGGCTCCAGAACATGCAGGTGCCGTAACGGGACGGATTCGTCTTGTCTTTGAGGTTGCGCACACCCGTGTAGATGACCATGAGGCCCATGATGATGTAGAAGACCTCGAGGATCTTCGTGCCGATGGTAACGGAAGAATCCATGAAAAACGACATATCAGGCCTCCTTCGCGTCATTGGAGACGGCCGCGGAGCCATAGTACTTGGCGCGCAGGCGACGGTCCTTGATGATGTAGTAGCCGGCGGTGACCGCGACAGCGATGACCGCGACCGGAATCTCGATCAACGCCATGCGCAGCAGGTCGACGTCATAGCCGAGCGGCTTCAGAGTCGACTGGACCAGCAGCGCGCCAGCGGTGCCGACGAACAGCATCTGCCCGAAGAACCAGGCGACGTTCTCCATGCCGGAGGCCATGCCTTTGAGCTCCTCCACGTATTCGTCGTTCGGTTCGTGCCCGGACGCCTCGATCGCGCCGATGGCCATGGGCATGATGATCGGGCGAACGAATCCCGCCACACCGCCGAAGCTGACGTTGAACGCGGCGAACGCCACGCGCATCACGCCATACAGCGCGATGATGATGCCCGGCGTGGCGTTCTTCGCCTTGCCGATCAATGCCGCCGCAGCGTCCTTCAGACCGTTGCGTTCCAGCGTGCCGACGACCAGCAGAATAATGATGAACACCGCCATGCTGCGGTTGCTGACGAACGATTCGCCCAATGTGGTGAGGAAACCGTCAACGCCGATTCCGCCGACAAGCGCGGTAACGATGGCCGCCGCGAAAATGATGAGGATGGAGTCCAATTTCAATGCGAAACCGACGATCACGATCACGATGCCCAACAGCACCAGATAATCCATCCGCCTCTCCTTTCAATCCATGTTTCGATATTCAGCAAACTTGTCCACTGTATCGGGTCGTGCTGTCAAAAGAATCATGGGCTGCATGCATCATGCGTCCATCGGCACCGCACTGCATCGACAAAGTGTCATCGTTTGTCGAACGGCGGATTGATCACACGGCCGCGCCAATAATAGGTTTCGTCGTGCGCATTGATGGCGCGGACCACCTTGCATGGTTGGCCATATGCTACGACGTTCGCGGGGATGTCCTTCGTGACCAGCGAACAGGCGCCGATCACCGAATTCTCGCCGATGGTCACGCCCGGCAGCACAGTGACGTTGGCGCCCAGCCACACGTTGCAACCGATGGTGACCGGCAGGGAGAACTGCGTCATTCCCTCGCGAAGGTCGGGGCGGATAGGATGCCCCGTGGTGGTGATGGTGACGTTCGGCCCGATCATTGCATACTCGCCGATATGCACTTCGGCGTCGTCCACCAATGTGAGATTGAAGTTCGCGTAGGCATGGGCGCCAAAGAACGCGTTGCAACCCCAATTGGCGTGCAACGGAGGCTCGATGTACGCGCCTTCGCTGTAGGAGCCAAGCAGACGTTCTGCGATCTCGCGCCGTTTCCTCTGTTCGCTGGGACGCGTCGCGTTGAACTCGTACAACAGCTCCATCTGTTCCCGTTGAGCGTGCTCCATCTCCTCGTCGTCGCAGGAATACACCAATCCCGAATTCATCAAATCCAGTACCCGTTGCGGAACCGTCATCGCTTCCCTCCATCGTCTCCACCATTGGATGCCATATGCCTTTGGCATCCTATCCAATGCCGGGGATAGTGACGAAAACCGCTGGACATAAGCTCATCTATGCGAAATTTACGAATACCGCAATATGGCTGCAATGTGGGAAACCGAAATCGTCTGCGCATAGGCATGGAATCAGTCACGAAACCATGCAACCAAGTAAGACATAGCTGACCAGTAGTGTTTTGAACCTTATGAAGCCGGACGAGCACCTTATTTTTCGCACAATTCCGTTTTCAGCTGCACAAGACAAAATCGTGCGAATTCCATCTCAGAAAATCAGCGCCTTTCGCTCTCTTTTTCTTCTCAAAACCTTTATTTGAAGGTCCAACCATAGTTTTCGGCACCTAACGTATCGCACGATTTGATTTTGGCATCCGAAAAATCAAATCGTGCGAAAACATATGCGTGCATCAGCATATCTTCCCTTCCGCAAAACGGCATCGGCGCTGCCATCCATGCCGAACGCCAAAGTATTCGCCAATACCTGTCATGGACTTCGTGGACGTCCCAATGCCGTGACGATGCGGAGACGGTCAAGAGGACATGTTGGAGCCAGATAAAAAGAGCGGTCTCAAAACCTCGGCGCCGCAGTCGGCATTCGGAGCATTCGGTATGATGAACATATCGGCTCTTCGAAGGTAAGGGGGATGACCATGGGACTGTTCGACTTCGCTAAGAACTCATTGGGGGATGCGCTTTCCGGTTTCGGAAGTCTGGCCCAAGAACATCTGGAGGGTATCGTGCCTGACGCGCAACAGGCCATCGACTCGGTTTCCAACGTGCTGGACGAAGCCACAGGGGTTGGCGATCAGGCCGCCGATACACTGTCCGGTTTCGAAGGTCTGGCCGAATCCGCCGAGACTTTGGGCGGTGAGACCCTTGGACAGGTATCCGAAGCCATGCCACAGGCCGGTGAGGCATTGGACCAGTTCGTATCCGATGCCGGATTGACACTCAACGGCACCGCGGACAACTTGGCCGAACAGCTTGGAGGACTCGAGAATCTCGGTGGTCTCGGCGATATCGCCAATCATCTTTTCGGCGATCGGTGAAACACATTCTAAAGCAAAACCAGGTGCAATCAAACAGTACGCCTATTCGAACGGTTCCTTTGGGAATTATTTTCGCCCAGCAGCTCCCCTTCTGCGTTTCCGCAGTCCGGTATTTCCGTTTCGTTTTCAATGCTTCCCTTAGCTTGATAAAACGTATTGTTATTGAATCGCCTTTACGATTTGCCTGAGTGAAGCATAATCAACAAAATCTACTGTTTTGTTATAGGTTTCCATCAGATCCTTATCATCTTTTGTAAGGCTCTCAACTGGCTTATTTTTAAGGGAATGATATACCATTTTCATCATGATCTTGTGCATGAAATTCAATTTGCCGTAATCAATTCCGCCTCTCAGATGAAAAATCAAAGAGTTTTTATAAATATCATCACCGAGTTGTTTTTCAAGAGACACCTTAATCTTATCGGTATTTTCTTTATTACTTACATCCGCGATCCCCACAGTAACCACAATCGTTTTGATATTGCTCTTTTTCAATAGACTGAATGTGTTTTTCAGCCCTTTGACACCTCCCGCATACAAACCACCCAAATAAATTATCTGCTCATAATCATTGATATCCGCTACGTTTTCATAACTGACGCAAGGAATTCCCGCCATTTCTGAAAGCTTCGTGGCATACGCCTTTGTTGTCCCATATTGGCTGCCATATATAATCAGGCTTTTCATAATTCTTCCCTTTGCCGTCTTTCTCCGGCACAGGAACGGACAAACCGTCTCCGAACACAGCTTGTCACGCATATCTCGCACCGTGAGAGTCTTGCTTGCTGGAATTGCACCTATGGTGGTTCACAAAGGTTACCGCGCAAATATGATATGCCCTGTTCCCCACAAGGCATCCACAGGCACCCGAGAATAATCCAAAGACGTATCCTGCCGTTTCGCCGAATCCCGACACCCTCGCCGACCAAGACCGTCACGCTCTCCTGCATTCCGGGCATCACATCCATAACGGCAACACGCTGAAGCGACTGCGGATGTTTCCCCGGAAACCGAATGGCAGGATCCTCATATGCTCAGTTTCCAAAAATATCCGTAGTCGCTTATCAGACAGAACTCGTTCTTGTTGGATGGAAATCACGTGTTGCGTTTTCATTCAGGCAACGGAAACCCCATCTATTTCAATATGGGCGAATCGAACCGGTCTTTCAGAAGAGCAGGAAGGCGATGCCGACGCCGAAGAACATGAGCAGCACCGAGGTGATGAAGCTCGCAGCGAACGCGGGCATGCCTTTGGCGGCAATGGCCCTGAAGTTCACGTTGATGCCGAGCGCTGCCATGGCCATGCCGAGCACGATGTAAGCGATGTCCACGAGCGTCGGGGCGATGCCGTTCAGGAACGGCACGTAAGTGCCGAGAATCGACACGGCGATGAAGCCGAGCATGAAGTAGGGGAAGGCGACCTTGCGTTTGCCACCGGTAGAGACGGTGGCCTTGGTCTTATCCCACCAAATAGCGATGATGATTGCGGCGAACACCAGCATAAGCACACGGCTGAGCTTCATGATGGTGGCCATGTTCAGGGCCGCACCGCCGAATGCGCCGCCGACTGCGACCGCGTGGGCGATCTCATGCAGGGTGGCGCCTGCGGCCACGCCCTGTTGCGTGGGGGTCATGCCGAACAGCGGGAAGACGGCGATTTCGATCAACGCGAAGACGGTCCCCATGATGGCCACGGTGGCCACGGCCATCACCACATAATCTTCCTTCTCCTCTTGTTGGCTTTCATCCACGGCGATGGCGCCGGACAGGCCCATGACGGCGGCCGCACCGCAGATACCGGTACCGCCGGCGGTCAGGATGGCAAGCATCGGGCTAACCTTGAACGCGCGAGCCAACAGATAGGTGACCACGATGGTCAAGGTCACGACCACGGCTGCGATGGGCAGGCACTTGACGCCTTGGGTGAACAGCACCTGCAGGTCGAGCTTGAACCCAAGCAGGATAATACCCAAGCGCAGCAACTTGTTGGAGATCAGTCCGGCGGCGTCCTTCACCCCAGCTGCGTGTTTAGCGCTGTTCTTCACATATATGCTTCGAATCGGGAACTGGACGATCATACCGAAAATCAAAGCGAGAATCAGTGCGCCGAGCAGCGAAAAGCCCGGGAATCGCTTGAGCCACGATCCAACGAACGACAGAATCAGCGTGACGACGGCAATGAACAGCATATCGATGGTGGCGATGCGATTCCACCATTTCATACAGAACTCTCTCATGGTTTCGTATTCAACACCCGACTTCGCTATCGGTCAAATGAAATTATTCGAAGAAGAGACACACAAAAGGGCCTCCTACTGTTTTCAGCGTTCACGGTTGGTCGGGCGCGTTGATCGTCGCAAACCAATTCGTATGACGCCTCACGCTGCGGCTCGGCGTCCCGGCTATTGGCCGCAGCCAGTCCGGCTCTCCGTGCCATTCCCGCGATCAGACATCACCGCCCGGTCTCAAGCCCATGAGACACTGGGGACCATGACTACCATCATCATGCGCACCTCTGATGATAATCGTCCGCGGTCATTTTCGGCTCTATTCCAAGGTTTTCATTTTTTGGGAAACCTGCCGATCACCCTCGTCTTCCACGAGGCACCTACAGGCACCCAAGAATAATCCGAAAAGCATCCCGCCATAGCCAGATATTTTCGACAGCCTGGGATCACCCACCATCCTCGTATTGCGCGGCATCACACCCATGGCACATCGTGTCGGAAAACCATTCTTCAGACTCGTGGCTGCCGCTTATACAGCGTGTGGGCGTCCGGGTAAACCCTGCAGGGCACTCCGGCGACATCCGCCTGATGCTCCATGATGGGGTCACGCTTGCCGTACAGCAACAGTTTGCTGGGCCTTACCGTAAAAAGCTTCTCGGCGAAAAACAGATCCAGTTCGGATTCGGTGTTCGCGCATCCCAGTGTGCTGGTGGCGCACATCACCCCGGGAGGAACGCAGCCCAGGCATGCAATGGTATCGGGGGATCCGCATCTGAGGTTCTGTACGATTTTGACCCCGTTTACCGCCAGCACAGCCATATGGAGCTGGTTGAGCAGCATGATTGCCCGTTGCCATTCCGAATCCATGTCTGATGTGACGGTGAGGTCCGAGCCAACGGCACCCATATACCGCGAGTATTCCGGGATGTCGTCGAGGACCCTCTCCAGTCGCTGGTATATTCGCGCGTCGCTGGTGAACAGACAAAGCACGGTATGGGACGGGTCATGGACGAATCGCGCTTTGCGATCCCGGTACGGCACCATGAGTTCCGGCCATTCGTCCAGATACATCTGCGGCTGAAGCATCGGGAAACCCTGTGGATTGAACTGGATGCCCTTGCCGCTGAGATAGTCGGCGTAGCGGTCGATGAGGCCTTCGAATGCTGCGATGGATCGGTTCATGCCGCCCTTCCTACGTCGGGAAACTTCATGACAAGGACGTGCGCCTCCGGGATTTCGCATCGCAGCAGGCGCAGCACCTGACGCAGGCGATGCTGATGAAACCGCTGCACAGCCTTACCTCGGAACCGGGGACGGCAATCATCGATCACGGCGATTTGGCGGCATCCGGCGAGGGACGCCCTGACCTGTTCCCAGTCCGCCTCATCCCGAACGGCGAATAGCACCGAGAGCCAGATGCTGCGCCGCTTGCCGCTGATGTCGAACAGACAGTAGGGCGTTCCTGCTTCCGGCATCAGGGGATCATAGGGAACCGTCTGCGCGACGGCGTCGACGGGCCTGCCGTCCCAGAAAGTGCCGATGAGATCATAGGTGGATTTCACGCTCACCGTCCTGCCTAGAGATCGAAGACTATGCCGGTGTTCAGCTCGATGGCCTTGTTGGCGAACTCGACGAGCTTGCGGTAGATCGTTTCGAGCCGTGGATCGATTGGCTTCGTGAGCCGTTGCTTGAGCCAGCCGAGCATGAGTTTGCACTGCTCGGCGTTGAGGTAGTCCACGTCTCCAGGGTCGATGAGCGAATTGCACAGCCTGTCTATCGGGTCGATGAAGTCCTTATCGAGGAGATCCTCGTCTCCCTCGGTTAGTTCGAATGATTCCGTCTGCCCCGGCTTCGCTTGGAAGGTTTCGGGAATATAGCCGTAGTAGTCGAGGCCTTCAAGGCTGAGAACAAGGACAAGTTCCATGATCACATTTCCCTTCTCTTGAGAATTTTGAAGTGGGTTTCTTTGTTGCTTCCAGGCAGACCGTTGAGCTTGACGTTTTTCTTCATTCTTTTGTCGTATATGCGCAGATAGCCTGCCACCATGTCCGCGTCGATTCTCCACCGGGCGTTCTCAAACACGTATTTGACGCCCTTTCTGCGCCCCTGGACGCCGGGCGTGAACCGGTTGACGATGTCATTGAGATCGACCGGCTGCCTCTTCCAGCTTTCGTTCCACTTCGCCTCGCGGTCTTTGCTTCTGTCGTAGCGACCCTGATCCACCATGGAGCCGGGGACGTCATTGCCGATGTAGCTGCGCGAGCTGTCCGAATATCGTTGCTTGCTGTCCGACATATGCCATATGTCCTTTCCTGCGGCGTCATACCGCATGCCGTCTGAAAGTGCGCCCGTGTTGTGAGAATGCGGTGCACTTCACCTGTTCGTATGAGTGGGTGGTCCAGACGGTGGCACAATGGCATATGCAGGATGATCCATTTGAGACCGTCTGATACGCGGTGCGCGAACTTGCCGGTTCGCGCACCGTTTTTATTGCGCAATCTTCGTCAAACCAGCTGTCTCCTCCTCTCGTTGCTCCAGCAACAGACCCCGACGGTAAAGCTCGAGAATGCTATCATCAATCGCCTTGTCATCTTGACGATGCCGAAGCCAATTCGAGTGCTGCTGAAGAATGTACGTCGCGCATTCTGCGGAAGTGCCGAACTGTTGGACAATCTCTTCGACGGTAGTGAGATCCAGCTCCTCGACAAGCACCGGTGGAGCGATAGCGTACTTCGCCCAGAAATTAGCTTCGACCTCCGCAAGCTCGCTATCCTGAAGATGACCGCGCAGAAGATGGCCGGCCTCATGGAGCTTGGTAAAACGAACCCGCCCCGGGGACTCCTGCAGATTGCATGCAACGAAGCGAAGGTCACACCCGTTCGCGGTGAGCGTGAACGAGATGCCGCTCGGGCTCTTACATAATGCCATCAGCCCGTCCAAGGACAACGAATCGTAAGCCGACTGATAGGCCAGCGTCTGGATTCCATGCGCCTCAAGCAATTCCGAAGGCTCGACAGGCAGCCTGATATAACCGAGTTGTCGGAACGCGTCCACCACGCTTTGTTTCAACTCCCGATAAAACGACGAGTCGTCAATCCTGTATCCCGTGATGTCCTCCTTGTTCTCGGGCGGTCAGCAGCGTCATGATGAGATCCCGCGTCTCCTCCTCGCTGAGATCGCCGCCGTGCCTGGCGCAGTACGCCTTGATCGTACCGAACGGCGTATCGGTGTTTGATTCGGGCAGACCCAACAGATATTCCGATGTGGTGTGCAGGGCGGTGGCTATGTTCGCGAGCGTGCTCGATGCGGGTTCCCGCTCTCCCGCGAGGTATTTCGAGATATTCGGTTGGGTTGTCCCGGCTCGTGCGGCGAGCTGGGACTGGTTGATGCCGTGCTGCTGCATGAGCTTGCGCATCCTGTCGCCAAGTGCCGCTGTCATTCGATGTCCTTTGTCTTCGAGCCCATGATGCTCCTCTCCGATTGCTTCACGACAATGATTATACCACAAGTATTCCAAAAGGAATATTCATGAATGCAATAACCGTCGCGGTAAGCTTTCACGAGCTCACCGACCAGCGCAAGCTGCGACATGGGCCCGCGCCCGAGCAGGCGAAGCGGAAGACCGCGGCCCGGTCTCAAGCCCATGAGACACTTAAGACCATGACTACCATCATCATGCGCACCTCTGAAGGTGACATCAAGATCAACCTGTTCGACGACAAGACCCCGAAGACCGTGGCCAACTTCCTCGGCCTCGCCACCGGCGAGAAGGAATGGCTCGACCCAACCACGGGCCAGCCGAGCCACGAACCGTTCTACAACGGACTGACCTTCCACCGCATCATCAAGGACTTCATGATCCAGGGCGGCTGTCCGCTGGGCACCGGCACCGGCGGCCCGGGCTACAATTTCGACGACGAGATCGTTCCGGACCTCACCTTCGACCGCCCGTACCTGCTGGCCATGGCGAACGCCGGCCTGCGTCGTGGCATGGACGGCAAGATCCACGGCACCAACGGCTCCCAGTTCTTCATCACCACCGTGCCGACCGAATGGCTCAACGGCCACCACACCATCTTCGGCGAAGTTGCCGATGACGAGTCCAAGGCAGTGGTCGACAAGCTCGACGCCGTGGCCACCGACCGCATGGACCGCCCGACCGAGCCGGTCGGCATCGTGTCCGTGGAAGTGCTCAAGTAAAACACTTTCCACATTGTAAAAACATGGAAAAGCCCCTCAATCGAGGGGCTTTTCCATTGTCATCCATCGTCTCAATCCGCAAATGCGAATCTCGCTCCGTCTGATTCTGCGCAGTATCAGACCGCTGCTGTAAGACCAGACGACGCGCATCACATTCTGCGCAACCGCGGCTCAGCGGAATCCTTGGCGCCGGTGATGCGGTACACGTCGAACACGCCCTCGATTTTGCGCACCGCGGCAAGCAAGGTGTTCAGATGCTGCGGATCAGCCATTTCGAAACTGAACTGACTGGTGGCCACACGATCGGTGCCAGTGGAAATCGAACCGGAGATGATGTTCACGCCATGGTCGGAGAGCACGCGGGTCACGTCGCTCAGCAGATGCGGGCGGTCAAGCGCCTCGACCTGGATCTTGACCATGAACACACCCTTGGTGCTGGTCCACTGCACGTCGACCACGCGTTCCGGCTGACGTTTCTCCAAATCCAGCATGTTCTGGCAATCCACGCGATGCACCGATACGCCTTGATTGCGGGTGATGAATCCAATGATCTTGTCGCCGGGAACCGGCATGCAGCATCGGGCCAGTTTGACCCAAATGTCACCCACGCCCTTGACGGAAATGCCCAACGAACTGGTGGTCTTCTTGGAACGCTCCACCTGCTTAAGCGGCAGAGCCTCCTGCTCCACTTCCTCGTCCACCTCGTCGCTGCCGGCGTCACGCACCAGATGCGAGATGACGTTCTGCGTGGAGATCTGGCCGTCACCGATGGCCGCGAACACCGCGTCGGCATTCGCGAAGTTCAATTCGTCGGCAATGCCGACCAACGCCTCGGGGGTGAGCAAGGTCGTGACCGGCAGGTTGCGTTTGCGCATGGCGCGGGTCAGCTCGTCACGGCCCTCCTCGATGGCCTCGGTGCGACGCTCCTTGCTGAACCACTGGCGAATCTTGTTGCGCGCCTTCGGGCTTTTCGCGAAGCTCAGCCAGTCACGCGATGGCCCTGCGGATTCGGATTTCGAAGTGAGGATCTCCACCGTGTCGCCGTTTTCGAGCTTGGTGTCGAGTGGCACCAGACGGCCGTTCACGCGCGCGCCCATCGTGCGATGGCCGACTTCGGTATGTACCGCGTAGGCGAAATCGATCGGCGTGGCCTCCGCCGGCAGGGAGACGATCTTGCCCTTCGGAGTGAACACATACACTTCGGAAGCGCCCAGATCCTCCTTGAGCGAACCAAGGAATTCGTTGGAATCCGGGGTCTCGCTCGTCCAGTCGGCAAGCTGCTGAATCCACTTGAGGTTGTCGGCCTCGCTCAGCTCCTGGTTTTCGCCGCGCTTGCGGTCCGATTTGTCCGGCGAGCTCAACGCGCGGCCGGCCTGACCGTTCTCCTTGTACTTCCAGTGGGCGGCGATACCGAATTCGGCACGGCGGTGCATGTCCCACGTACGAATCTGGATCTCCACCGGTTTGCCGCCGGGACCCACCACCGTGGTGTGCAGGCTCTGGTACATGTTGAGCTTCGGCATGGCGATGTAATCCTTGAAGCGTCCCGGAACCGGACTCCACCGCGCGTGCACGGCGCCCAACGCCGCATAGCAGTCCTGAATAGTGTCGACGATGATGCGCACACCGACCAAATCGTAGATGTTGGCGAAATCATGGCCGCGGACGATCATCTTCTGGTAGATCGAGAAGTAGTCCTTCGGTCGTCCCGTCACGCGTGCCTTGATGTGCTGGTCGTCGAGATCCTCGTTGATTTCGGCAAGAATCTGCTTCAGATACACGTCACGCTGGCCGGCGCGACGCGACACCAACACCACGATCTCGTTGTAGATCTTCGGGTACAGCACCTTGAAGCTGAGTTCCTCAAGCTCCGTCTTGATGGCGTTCATGCCCAGACGGTTGGCGAGCGGCGCATACACGTCGAGGGTCTCACGGGCCTTGCGCTGGGCACTTGACGTCTTGACATAGCGCCATGTGCGCGCGTTGTGCACACGGTCGGCCAACTTGACCACCAGCACGCGCACATCGCGGCTCATCGCGACCACCATCTTGCGAATGGTCTCCGCCTGGGCGGAATCGCCGTATTCCATCTTGGAAAGCTTGGTGACGCCATCAACGAGGCCGGTCACGGTGTCACCGAATTCGGCACGGCACTCGTCCAGCGTATAGTCGGTGTCCTCAACGGTATCGTGCAGCAGGCCGGCGGCGACGACCAACGGCCCCATGCCGAGATCCGCCAGCGTCTGCGCGACCGCCAACGGATGGATGATGTACGGCTCGCCTGACTTGCGCCGCTGCGCCGAATGCTGCGTGACGGCGCGCCGGTAGGCACGTGCGAGAATGCTCATATCCTCACCCGGATGATGGTATTCGCACATCTTCCGGATAGGTTCAAGCGGATCGAGAGGATTCGTGCTGATCTCGCAACCCAACATGTGGGCCGAGTGAACCTCCTGCTCATGTTCGCCCATCTTCAACCTCCTCGCTCACGGTGTACCCCATATTACCCGCGCTTTATGTTGCCTTCGACGATTTCCGTGGCCGGTTGCGCGACGCGCGCCACGCAACCGACCACGCTCCACATCACCGCATGCCACCGCAAGGCACAGCCCGATCATCACGCGATGCGCCATACGCCGGCCATTCCCCAAGCGAACGCAGTCGCGGAACGGAATCGCGCATGCATCGATTGGGACGCGCCCCGTTTCAGGAGGCGATGCCGGTGGAACCGAAGCCGCGCTCGGCGCGATCAGATCCCGGAAGGACCTCGGCCGGGACGAATCTGGCTTCGACATAGCGCTGGATCACCATCTGCGCGATGCGGTCGCCGGGCTTGAACGTCACGGTATGCTCCGGATCGAGATTGATCAGAGGCACCTTGATCTCGCCACGGTATCCCGCATCGACGGTGCCCGGCGCGTTCAGCACGGTCACGCCCTGCTTCACCGCGAGTCCCGAACGCGGATGGATCAAAGCGACGTATCCGGCCGGCAGCGCGATCGCCAGACCCGTGGGGACCAAGGCCCTCTGGAACGGCTTGAGCGTCACCTCTTCGGTGGTGCGCAGATCGGCCCCGGCGTCGCCAGCATGCGCGTAATGCAACGCGGCCGGATGCCCGGGGTCAAGCGACTTCACCAGAACCTCGGTGTTTTCCGGTTCGTTGTATGTCTCGTCGAACGCCATCAGGCAGCGCACTCCTGGCAGACCGGCTGCCCGTCGGCGGTGGTGTAGGCGAGCTGGCTGCGGTGCTTCACCAGGAAGCATTCGGAGCAGATGAACTCGTCGCCCTGCATCGGAATGACCGTCACCGAAGAGTCCTCATTGCTCAGATCGGCGCCTGGCAGCTCGTAATCCTCGGCAATGGCGTTCTCATCGTCGTCCATGTCGTTGGAATTGTTCTGGGAGTTCTTGCCCAGAGCCTGGAGCGACTCCTCGTCCTCGTCCTTGTTGCGCGGGGAATCATAATCCTGTGCCATCGAGATTCCTTTCGTCATCTATGGTGCTTATGCGCCATAGGATACATGACTTTTACCCCGGATAGGATACATGAATCGAAATACTCGTAAAATCCGACACGTGGGGCACAATGGAATAAACGGATTTTTTGAGGAAAGTGGTGTGTCGTGCCTGAGCATACATTCGAGGAAGCCCGATTCGATCATGTGAGCGACGCCGGTGAACTCGTCTTCGTCCTGGGCGCGCAAAAATTCGTCATCAACGTCGATGAGGCGCTTGAAAGAGCCATTTTGGAGGCGAAGCAGATTCAGTCGGAAACGCGGAAGGACCGTCAGCCGAATCCTTCGGCGTCCTTGCCGATTTCGCAGATCCAGGCATTGATCCGTGCCGGGGCCGAACCGGCCCGCGTGGCGGAACGATATGCGTTGAGCGAGGCCCTCGTTCGGCGTTTCTCGGCGGCCGTGGAGACGGAGAAGCAGTACGCGATCGAGCAGTTCCTCGCGGTGCCGGCGCCGAAGGAAAGCCGCGTGCGCACTTTGTCCGAACTCATCGAACGCACATTCGCCGCGGCGCGCATCCGTTTGGAGGACGTGACGTGGAAGGCCACCAGACGTGGCCTGGAACCATGGAAGATCACCGCGCGGTTCGTGTCCGAAGGCCATAAGGTCAGTGCGGAATGGTCCTGGAACATGCACGACAACGCCGTGACCTGTCTCAACGCCGCCGCGCGCAAGCTCGTGGGCGAACGGGAAACACCCAAATCGGGAAATGCCGAGCAGCGCGTCGACGAAGCCTATCTCACCTCGTTGAATCTACCGGGCAATTCCGCGCGGTCGGCCCGCATCGAACAGACCGTCTCCGCATGGAACGCTCCGGAACCGACGATGCCGGCGGTGCGTCCGTCCGGCGCGACATCCGAAACCGTTCCCTCGCCGACCGATGCGATTGTGCCGCGCACCACGCCGGAAACGGACGCCGGCACGACATCCAATGAGCCAGTATCGGCAGAACGTTCCGCCGACTCCGCCGGCCTCGATCGGACGCAGGTCATCAATGCCGATTCGGCGGCATCGGCAGCTTCCGCAAATGCCGCATCCGGTGATTCGCAAGGGTCCGTCGTTGATTCCGGTCAGGAGAAGACCGGCGACCGAAGCTCCGTTCCCGGCAACGCGCACAGCCAGAATTCGACCAAATCAAAACGCCGCGCGGGACGTTCCGCGGTGCCGAGCTGGGACGAAATCCTGTTCGGCGACTGAACACTGACGCAGGCGCCACGGCGGTTCCTGTTCGACTGGACCGTTCAGACCATGGGCGTCAAGCCACGTCGATCAGACACGGAATATCCGACTCCAGCATCGTCAACGAACCGTGCACGCTCGGCAGGTGCATCGCCTTCTCCGTCTGCGTGCGCGAATCGACGATGGTCACCGCCTTCGCCGCCGAAACGATTACATCGCCAATCATCGGCTCCACATATGGCTCCACAGGGCCGTACACGCCTTCGGCGATCGCCTGCGAGCGCGTGCGCACCTGCGCCCGCTCCCCCAGCACGTCGCGCCAGCGTGCCGCGATGTCGTCGGGGTTCTCACCGTCCTGCGCGTAGAGCATGACGCAGCGTGGTTCGCCGCCGACCTGTGCGACGCCTTGCGTCAGGCGTGGTTCCGAGGCGATATCGATGCAGTTTTCCGGGTCGGCGGTGATCATGCCGTGATCCGCGACGATGACGATCAGCGTGCCTTTGGGTAGGCTGCGGCGGAGCAGGGCGAGCTGGGCGTCGATGCGCTCGTAGGTGCCGATCCATTTGTCGGAGTCCCATCCGTAATTGTGCCCGACTTTGTCGGTGTCGCGCAGGTACACGTAGGTGAGTCCCGGTTTGCGTGCGGCCTTGGCCGCTGCCATGATGCGGCGGCGCGGGTCTTCGTTGGAGATGTAGTCGCTGCCGCGCAGCGCCGATTGGGTCAGCGCGGAGTAGGCGAATTTGGGCAGGCCCGAACTGGTGACGCGCACGTTTTGCGCGGCGAGCCGTTCGAAGATCGTGGGCTGCCGTTGCAGTTCCTGCGGTGGCATGGCGTTTCTGAACGCGATGAGCTGGCAGATTTCGCCGTTGCGAGGGTTGCGCTGCGTGTAGCCGGTCATGCCTGTGAGCCCGGGGCATGTTCCGGTGCCGAATGTGGCCATGGCCGCGACGGTGGTGCTGGGCATGCATGTGGCGATCGGACGCTGGTTGACCGAATCGTTCATCAGCGAGCGCAGGTATGGCGCGTGCCCCAGCCTCATGTTGAGGTTCCAGTATCCGAGGCCGTCAGCCAATACGACGACCGCGGAGGATGCGTCGGGGATGCCGAGCGCCGTCTGCAGGTGTTTCGGATCGGCATGCACCGCGGTCGGCATGGGATGTCCGATGGCGCTGGATACGGCCGGAAGCACGGAGGAGAGATGCAACGCGCCGCCTCTGGCGTGCGCGGGCGCGGTATCGCCGTACCTCGCCGGTGTGGTCATGGTCAGCAGCTCTTCAACTCCGGGTACTTCAACACTCATGGTTTCCATTCAAGCACCGCGGCGGTACCGGCTGGTACCATTGCTTGGTTGATTACCATTACCTTTCCGTAAGGAGAATCACCGCATGGTGTCGCACCGCAGACCGGCAAAACCCGCCTATGACCCGCATACGGTCAAGGAGCATATCGTCGAAACGCCGTTGAACGAGGAGATGAGCAAATCGTTCCTCGAATACGCGTATTCGGTGATTTACGCCCGCGCTCTGCCCGATGCCAGGGATGGTCTGAAGCCGGTGCAGCGGCGCATCATCTATCAGATGGGCCAGATGAATCTGAATCCGGACCGCCCGTATATGAAATCGGCCCGTGTGGTCGGCGAGGTGATGGGCAAGCTCCATCCGCATGGCGATTCCGCCATTTACGAGGCCATGGTGCGTTTGGCCCAGCCGTTCGCCATGCGACTGCCGTTGGTCGACGGCCATGGTAATTTCGGCTCGTTGGACGATGGTCCCGCGGCGTCGCGTTACACCGAGGCGCGCATGGCTTCGGCCGCGCTCGGCATGAACGCCGACATCGACGAGGACACCGTCGATTTCACGCCGAATTACGACAACAAGCTTCAGGAGCCGACGGTGCTGCCCGCGGCGATTCCGAACCTGCTGGTCAATGGCGGCTCCGGCATCGCGGTCGGCATGGCGACGAACATGGCGACGCACAATGTCGGCGAGGTGGTGGCCGCGGCGAAGTACCTCATGCGCCATCCGGACGCCACGTTGGAGGAGCTGATGCGTTATGTGCCCGGCCCCGACTGGCCCGGCGGCGGCGTGATCGTGGGCCGCGACGGCATTCGCGAGGCGTACGAGACGGGCCGGGGCGCGCTCACCACACGATCGGTGACGCATGTCGAGAACGTGACCGCCCGCAAGAAGGCCATCGTCGTGACGGAGCTGCCGTTCATGGTGGGGCCGGAACGCGTGCTGGAGCGCATCTCCGAAGGCGTGAAGAACCACAAGCTGGAGGGCATCTCCGGCGCCATCGACCTGACCGATCGCCATAACGGCACGCGTCTGGTCATCGAGCTCAAGACGGGCTTCGACCCGAACGCGGTTCTGGCGCAGCTGTTCAAGCACACGCCACTGCAGGACAACTTCACGATGAACAACGTGGCGCTGGTCAACGGGCGTCCGCACACCATGGGCCTGAAGGAGATGCTCGAGGTGTGGGTGGACCACCGTCGCACGGTGATCCGGCGCCGTAGCGGATTCCGCAAGAAGAAGGCCTTGGAGCGTCTGCATTTGGTGGAGGGCCTGCTGCTGGCCTTGGTGGACATCGACGAGGTGATCCAGGTGATCCGCTCGTCCGAGGATGCCGATGCCGCCAAGACGAAGCTCATGGCCGTGTTCGATCTGGACGAGATCCAGGCGCAGTACATCCTCGATCTTCGTCTGCGCCGACTGACGAAGATGAGCCGCATCGAATTGGAGTCCGAGCGCGACGACCTGCGTCGCCGCATCGAGGAGCTCGACCGTATTCTGGCTTCCGACAAGGTGCTGGACGATGTGGTGATCGACGAGATGGACGAGGCCGTCGCCAAGTACGGCTCGCCGCGTCGCACCGTGTTGCTGGACAAGGACGCGGACGGCGCGCTGACCCCGGTCGTCGCGCATGGCGATGACGAGGCGTCCTCCTCCGCGCTTGCGGCGGCGCGCGCGGCCGCGACCGTGTCTTCCGCGGCCGCGGATGTGGCGGCGGCCAAGAAGGCCGCGAAGAAGGCGGGCGAGGACAATGTGGCCGCCACCGCCCTGCAGATCGACGACGAGCCCTGTGTGGTGATGCTTTCCGCCACGGGTCTGATCGCGCGCGCTCCGGAAAACGCCTTGGAGCGTTGGAGGAATCGTTCCGCTTCCGACAGGCGCGTGAGGGATGACCAGATCATCTCGATCTTCCGCACCACCACGCGTTCCTCGTATGGTCTGGTCACCTCCGCGGGGCGTCTGGTGCTGGCGCATGTCGTGGAATTGCCGGCGGTTCCGGCGGATGGCCCCTTGAACGTCGAAGGCGGTGTGAGGGCCGAAGAGTTCATCGGCATGACGGAGAGCACGGATCCCGTCGCATCGGAGCGTGTGGTCGCGGCCATCGCGATGCCGAACGCGAATGAGGACGGAAGCGACGCGTCCGCGGCTCCGTTGGCGTTGGGCACGCGCAACGGCGTGGTCAAGCGTTGGAACCGTGAATCGCCTACCACGATGGATTCGTGGAGCGTCATCGATCTGAAGGACGGTGACGAGGTGCTGGCCGCGGGCGAGGCCACGGACCATGACCGGCTGGTGTTCGTGTCGACCGATTCCTCACTGCTGACGTTCGAGGCGAGGAACGTGCGTCCGCAGGGACGCACCGCCGGCGGCATGGCCGGCATTCGTCTGGCCGAGCAATGCCATGTGGCCGCGTTCGCCGTGGTTCCCGAAAAGGAAGTCGCTTGGGATTATGAGGAAGGCGAGAACGGGCTGTTCTCCGCTTCCGGTGCGGTCGTGCTGACCGTCGCGGGCGATTCGGAGGCATTGGCGGGAACCGAGAACGGTTCGGCCAAGGTGACGCCTCTGGAGATGTACCCGACCAAGGGCCGCGGCACCGGCGGTGTGCGCTCCCAGCGCTTCCTCAAGGGCCAGAACACGCTGATCCGCGCGTTCGTGGGCTCGTATCCGCTCCGTGCCTCCACCCAGAGCGGCGCGGCCGTCGAGCTGCCGAAACCCGACATGCGTCGTGATGGTTCCGGCACCGATCTGGCGTCGCCGATCGCCGTCGTCGGCTGACCGCGGCCTGCGAAGGCATACCGGCAAGCGAACGAACAGGAATATATGCCAAGGCTGGACGCGCCGTTTCCGACGTGTCCAGCCTTGGCGTATTTCGGTGTTGCCGTCCCGCCTGCTCATGGCGACGGCGAGACGGCCATGGCCACCGGCACGGCGTCACCGGCGCAGGTTCATCGGTATAATCTCATGCCTTGGGGTGATTCGGTGAATCCGGCGGACTTCAGCAGCCGCATATACGCATTGCGCCGTTTCAATGATTCGCCGTTCATCTCGCTGAAGCTAACGCCGCCGGATCGTCGTTGCAACGCGTAGCCGAGTTCCGCGCATGATTGGCGCAACACGGTTTCATCCTCGGTGAAGCCTACGATTTTATGGCTTTTCGGCACGGCGAACAATGCCGGCGCGCCCTGCCTGAACACGATGATCGAGCCGCTCCGGCGCGCCGGTTTCATGAACCGTTGCTCCGGCCATGCGATTGCCGCGCCGGTGAGATTCGCCGGATCCGTCGCGTCGAGCGCCACACAGGACCGGCTGTGCCCCTGATGGTCGTCACGCAACGCGTCGATCGTGTCCTTCCGCGCGAATTGCGCCGCGCCGAAGCCCTGCACGAACATGCCGCGGACGAGCATCCCATGCTCCTCCATGCGTTTGAGCACGGGGTACAATCCGGAAAAACCTCCCGGAACGTCTTCCTTGTCAATCAGCGGCGCGGCGACGATGCCGTAGCGGTCCAGCAATGATTCGACCGACGCGATGCCCCGTTCCTCATTCCCCTGCGGCCTTTCCCGACCATGCGGCTCGTCGGATCCGACATCATTGGTTTCGCCGGACGCGGTTACGGCGGACCACAGCCCACCCATCGCGGCGGAGGTTCCCGTGCGCGTCCCCATACCGTCATGGGAGTGGAGGGAACGCCATCTTGGGACGACCGCATGCGGCGACGGGCGGAAAGCCGCGTCGCCCCGCGCCAACGCACGCACCGGGGCGAAGGACCCATTGGTGATCTTTCCCCGCCACACCAAGGCCCATAACGCCTCTTCGAATTGGTTCTCGTCCCATGTGGGGAAAAGAATCTCCCCGGTATCGGGGTTCACCCGCACATCGGCATGCTGTTGCCATGCCTCTTGGGCGAGCGCGGAAAGCCGCCGCGCATGGAACGCTCCCCCATTGCGGAAGGCCGACAGCACCGCCTCCGGAACGGTGAGGCTTTCCGAATCGGACGGTTCGGACGATGCGGGACCGCCATATGCGGCGAGCAGCGGGGAATCTGCCGGATGGAACGCGATGTCGCCCGCCTCCTTGGACATGGTGCCGTTGTTCTTGCGTCCGACCCATACCACGTCGCCCGATGCGATAAGCTCGTCAAGCATGCTCGGATGGTAGTCCCGCACCCGAATTGGAAACACCGCGGACTCCCAGACGAACGCGTTGAGGAACACGCCTTCCAATTGCTCGATGACGCGCATGAGGCCGTCGACGCCCTCATACCGTTCCGCGCCGACTGGACCGACGCCCTGTCTGTCGAGCAGAAACGCCTGGTATGACTGCTGCGAAACCGGTTTGATGGCCTTGCGCGCTTTGGCGAGGGACAGTGTGCGGATGCGTCGGAACACATCGATGTACAGCCACTGCTGCCCCGGCTTCTCCGCGAGGAAATGCCCTTTGAGCAGCTTGCCCTTGGCGTCGAGCTCATCCAGCACATGCACCGCCCGAACCGCGTCGAGTCTTAATTCGTCGATCATCTCGTCGGCGGTGAACGGACCGTGGGTTTTGGCGTATCGGGTGATTCTGCCGGTGACATCGTCTTCCGGCAGGGTATTCCAGAAGGTTCTTCCACGAAGTTCGTCCGCGACCTGGGCAATGGCGGACTGGTCAAGCAGCGATGCCATGTCCGTGGTGCCGAGCAGCCGTTCCAGCACCTCCGGGTCCATGGACAGCAGTTGCGTGCTGCGTTCGGCCTGCGGCACGTCGTATTGGTACATCACCGATCCGACGAATCCGAACAGCATGTTCTCTGCGAACGGCGAAGGCGTTCCGGTCGTTGCCTCGTGCACGGCGATCGTTCCGGCATTGAGCCCCGACATGACGGTACGCAACGCGGGAAGGTCGTATACGTCCTGCAGGCATTCGCGCGCGGTTTCCAGCAGCAGGGGGAAGTTCCTGCAGGTGCGCGCCGCACTGAGCAGCTGCGAGGCACGCAGCCGCTGCTGCCATAGCGGCACACGGCGGCCGGGACTGGTTCTGGGAAGGAACAGCGAACGCGCCGCGCATTCCCGGAACCGTGCCATATACAGCACGCTTCCGCCGATCTGCGTCTCGATGACGCGTTGCATGTCGTCGACGTCAAACAGCAGTATGTCGGCGGCACGCAGATTCTCATATCCGTCTGGCAGCCGCAACACGATGCCGTCGTCAGTGGCGTACGCCTGGGCGTCGAATCCGTACCGTCGCCTGATGCGTGCGGTGATGGCCAACGCCCATGGTTCGTGCACGCGCCGCCCGTACGGCGAATGCAGGATGATGCGCCAATCGCCGCCTTCATCACGGCACCGTTCCAACACGAGTGTTCGGTCGTTGGGTATCGTCCCGGTCGCCGCGCGTTGCTCCTCGAGCAGCCGTGTGAGGTTGCCGATGGCGTTGTCGTCGAGCCCGTCTTGTTTGAGCCGGTCCACCATGGCGGCATGCAGATGGGGCGCGGGAACGTCATCCGTGGAATCCACGGCGGATGTCAATGCCTGACCGAGCTCACCGGCAAGGCGTCCTTGGATGAGGCCGAACCGGTAGTCGCGTCCGCTTTCGTCGCCGTGCCAGAACGGCAGCCGCGCGGTGCGGCCAGGCGCGGGCACCACGATCACGCGGTCTCTGGTGATCTCCTGTATCTGCCAGGTGGATGTGCCCAGGGTGATGACGTCTCCGACGCGTGATTCGTAGACCATCTCCTCGTCCAGCTCGCCGACTTTGCGCGGCCCGCTTCCGGCGTTTTCCTCGGGCAGCACCACCGTGTACATGCCGCGGTCGGGAATCGTGCCACCACTGGTGACCGCCAGACGTTGCGCTCCCGGACGCGCGGAGATCAGCCCGGCCTCCTCGTTCATCTGCAGCGGCGGGCGGAACGCCGAGAAGTCCTCGCTGTTGTATGCGCCCGTCATCATACCGACGACGGCGTCGAACATGGTTCGGTCGAGCTTCGCGAATGGCGCCGATCCGCGTACTTCGGCGTACCATGCGTCGGGTTTGAGGTCTTCCATGGCCGCGGCGGCCACGGTCTGCTGGGCGAGCACGTCCAATGGGTTGTTGGGGATCGTCAAAGGTTCGATGGCACCTGCGCGCATGCTTTCCAGACTGGCCGCCATGCCGATGATCTGCTGGCGCGTGACCGGGTAGAACACGGCATGGGAGACGCCTCCGACCTTGTGGTCGGCACGGCCCACGCGCTGCAGTCCGGATGATACCGATAATGGCACCGCCACTTGGATGACCAGGTCCACCGAACCCATGTCGATGCCGAGCTCAAGGCTGGATGTAGCCACCACGCAGCGTAGTTCGCCGCGTTTGAGCTGTTCCTCGATTTGTTTGCGCCGGTCCTTCGAGACGGAGCCGTGGTGGGCCATGGCGATCACCTCGCCGTCATTGTGCGAGGAGACCAGCGTCGTCGTGGCGCCCACCACCGAATCGTAGTGTCCGGCAAAATGCTCACGTCCTTCGGGCGACCCCAGATCACGGTGTTCCGTGCCGTCGAATTCGCAGGATTCCGTGTATCGGTCGTTCAGTCGCGCGGTGAGTTTTTCCGCTAGTCCCCGCGAATTGACGAACACCAATGTGGTGTGGTGGCTCAGCACCTCATCGAGGATGGCCTGCTCGATGGCTGGCCATACCGACCCTCCGGTGGCGCCGGTGTCGAGCATGTTCGGCAAGGGGTCCGCGACGCGCAGATCCATGGTGGGGCGCGTTCCGGGATTCACGATGGTCACCGGCTCCGCGCCGCCGAGGAACCGCGCCGCCTCGTCAATCGGATTGACCGTGGCCGACAGGCCGATGCGCTGCGCGCGGCGCCCCGTCAGCGCGTCGAGACGTTCGAGGCTCACGGCCAGATGCGCGCCTCGCTTGGTGCCCGCGATGGCGTGCACCTCATCCACGATGACCGTTTCGACGGTTTTCAGTATTCGCCTGGCCTTGGAGGTGAGCAGCAGGAACAACGATTCCGGCGTGGTGACGAGGATGTCCGGCGGATGGCTGACGATCCTGCGTCTTTCCTGCGGCGTGGTGTCGCCGCTGCGCATGGCCACGCTGATTTTCGGCGCGGGAAGTCCCATGGCCGCGCATTGTTCGGCGATGCCGGCCAATGGCGCTTCGAGATTTTTCGCCACGTCCACGCCAAGCGCCTTCAACGGGGAGATGTACAGGATCGTGACGCCACGCCGCGCTTGCTCCGTCGTAGCCGCGTTTCGTGCCGCCGATGCAGGGGAATGCTCTTTGGAACGGTTCGCGGCATCGTCCGCTCCGGTGGTCCGTTCCGTGTCGTCCTTCCCGTCAGAGGAGCCGCCACGGCTCGTCATCAGATGATCGATGGCGGAAAGGAACGCGCACAGGGTCTTGCCGGAACCCGTGGGCGCCACGACCAGCACATTTTCTCCGGAACGTATGGCCGGCCATGCCTGCCGTTGCACGTCGGTGGGACGGTCGAACGCATGGTCGAGCCACGCCACGGTGGGCTTGGAGAACAACCGCATGCATTCGCACATATGTTCGATTATGTCATCACCGTCAGACGCCACGTATCATTCAAGCCCACCATTCCGCCGCTTGCCGAATCTTTCCCGCATCTCATCGGCGAGCCGCCAAATCCCCCGTCGGCGATCTACCACCATATCACCGTTTGCGACCGCCGCACTTCCTGCGCAGTATCTCGTGCATAATCACCATGAGCGTCAGGAACGCCACGAGGTAGAAGGGGAACAGGCTAACGGAGACATGCTGCGCGACCACCCCGAACAATGGCGGCATGCACATCGAGCCAACGTAGGCGCATGCCATCTGCATACCGACGATCGCCTGTGATTTGTCCTCGCCAAAATACGCGGGCGTGGAATGGATGATGCATGGATAGATCGGCGCGCAGCCCAGACCAATGACCATCAGTCCCGCGATGGTTCCGATATTGTGCGGCAGCGGCAGCAGCATGACGACGATGCCGGCCAGCACGAATGCCTGGCCAAGGCGAATCATCGAAGGGTCGTCGAGCCGCATGGTCAGGAAGCCACTGGCCAAACGTCCGACGGTGATGCCGATGCAGAACAGGCTGGCCCACATGGCCGCGGTGGTCTTGTCGACTCCCTTGCCGAGCACCATGTAGCTGCTACCCCACAACATGGCCGTGGCCTCAAGCGCGCAATAGCAGAAGAACATCACCAGAATCTCGCGGGCTCCGCGAATCGCCAGCACTCCGCGGATGCCGAGCGGCCTGCGCCCGGCAGCGGCATCGCCATCCGCGACGGCGTCCACGGACGTGCCGCCACGGGCCTTCCACAAGGGCAGGCTGGCGACCAACACCGCGGTCAATGCGAACTGCAGGATGGAGATGTATCGATAGCCCCACGACCATCCCTGCCCCGCTCCCAACGCGAAGCTCATGATGTACGGACCGGTCAGCGTACCTAATCCCCACATGGCGTGCAGCCAGCTCATGTGGCGGCTTTCGTAATGAATGGCGACATAGTTGTTGAGCGCCGCATCGACGCCGCCCGCACCCAAGCCATAGGGAATGGCGAGCGCCAGCAGCGTCCAATAGTTCGGCGCGAAGGAAAATCCCAGCAATGCGAACGCCGTCAGCGCCACGGACACCGCAGTGACCTTGCCTGCGCCGAAGCGCAGGGTCATGCGGTCGGAAAGCAGCGCGGACACGATGGTGCCCGCGGAGATCATCATGGAGATGCCGCCGGCCCAGGAAATCGGCGCGTTCAGGTCGCCGCTCATGGTGGGCCATGCGGCGCCCAGCACGGCGTCGGGCAATCCGAGGCTGATGAAAGCCACATAAATCACGGCGAGCAATAGATTGACCATGGATCAGCTCCTTTGATGGTTCCGTCAGCAGACGCGGCGACGCGATGTTCGGGGATATTCTATCCGCAACTGTCTACCAATCGGTAATTTAGCGGATGCGGCGAACGCGCGGAACCATGGCGGTGCGCGGGCCCGTTCCACGCGACCCTGTATGTCCGAATACGCGGAAGGCGGGTTCCCGACGCATCGGAAACCCACCTTCCGCATGGGGACGGACGACAATCAGGTATCGATTTTGGAACGGTCGAAATCATCGGCGTTCTCCACGATGAACGCCTTGCGCGGCGGTACGTCGTCACCCATCAGCAGGCTGAAGATCTGACTGGCGTGCTCGGCGTCCTCCATGCGGATGCGGCGCAGCATGCGCGTGCGCGGATCCATGGTGGTGTCCGCCAGCTGGTCGGCGTCCATTTCGCCCAGACCCTTGTACCGCTGGATGTCCTCGTTGTAGCCGATGTGCTTGCTGTCGAGTTCTGCGAGCTTTCCAGCGAGTTCGTCATCGGAATACGTGTAGATGAACTCGCCCTTGTGCGAACCCGTCAGCGCGATACGGTGCAACGGCGGCACCGCGGCATACACATGGCCGTGCTCGATCAGCGGGCGCATGTACCGGTAGAACAACGTCAGCAGCAGAATGCGGATGTGCGCGCCGTCGACATCCGCATCGGTCATCATGATGACCTTGTTGTACCGCGCCTGGCTGATGTCGAAGCTGGCTCCGGATCCGGCACCGACCACCTGGATGATGGCCGCGCATTCCTTGTTCGACAGCATCTGGGCCAACGAGGCCTTCTGCACGTTGAGGATCTTGCCTCGAATCGGCAGCAACGCCTGGAACCCGGAGTTGCGGGCCGCCTTGGCGGTACCCAATGCGGAATCTCCCTCGACGATGAACAGTTCGGCCACATCGTCGTTACCCGGCTGGCAGTCGGACAGCTTCGATGGCATGGACGCGGATTCCAACGCGTTCTTGCGGCGGGTCACCTCTTTGGTCTTGCGGGCCTGGATGCGGGCGTGCATCTCGCCGGAGATCTTCTCCAGCACGCGGAAGGACTGTTCCTTGTACCCGCGTTTGGAGCCGGTGATCATCTCGCCGAACTGCTGGTCGGTCATTTTGGAGACGATTGGCCTGACCTGCGCGGTGCCGAGCACGTCCTTGGTCTGGCCTTGGAACTGCGGTTCCGCGATGCGCACGGTGACGACGGCGACGAGCCCGGCGAGGATGTCGTCGCGTTCGACTTTCATGTGCGGGTCTTTGAGATTCACTTTGAGTTTGCGCGCGTTGTCCTCGACGGCCTTGCGGATCTGCTTGGTGATGCCCTGCAGGAAACCGTCCACGTGCATGCCGCCGCCCGGCGTCTCCACCACGTTGACGAAGCTGCGCAAGGTGGTGTCGTAGCCGTTGGTCCAACGCATGGCGATGTCCACCGCGCAGTTTCTGGTGACTTTCTGCGCGTGCAGCTCGCCGTTGTCCCCGACCGCCTGCGTCTCCTCCACATACGTGTTCTCGCCGGTGACGCGCCAGATGCCGGAGATGGCCTCACCCTTGGACAGGAAGTCCACGAAGTCCTTCACACCGCCGGTGTGGCAGAACTCCTCGACGCGCGCATGCGCGTATTTCGGTTCGGTGGATTGCACGTCTGTCGTGATGACAGCGTCGATACTCGCCGCGTCGGTTGCCTCGGACGGCCGTTCGTCGGACTGGACGGACGCGTCGGACTGGACGGTAGGCTGTTCGTCCGCGTCGGAAACCACATCGGCGGTTTCATCCTCATGCCGCTGCACGTCTGCACCGGTCTGCCCGTCGGGACCGTCGACCTCCAAACGCTCGTCAACCGATTCGATACCGGTTTCGGGGATGTTCTCGTCGACAACGGTGATTTTCAGCCCCGGAACCAGGAAGCTGGTCTGTCGCACACGGTCGATTAGCTGCTCGTAGCTGAATTTCGCGGTGTCGTTGAAAATCTCCGGATCGGCCCAATAGCGGATGCGCGTACCGGTGGTTTTCGGGCCGACCTTGCCGATGATCTCCAGTTCGGTCGGACGGTTCTTCCTCGTCTTCTTGAATGGTGAGTCCGGTGACGGATGTTCCGGATCCACGTCGGTGTACACGCCGGGATGACCTTGGTGGAACGACATATGGTGGGTTTTGCCGTCGCGGTCCACCTCGACGTCGAGTCGGGAGCTCAACGCGTTCACCACGGATGAGCCCACACCGTGCAGACCGCCGGAAGCCGCGTAGGAGGAATCGCCGAATTTCGCGCCGGCATGCAATTTGGTCAACACCACTTCGACGCCGGTGAGCTTCGTCTTCGGCTCGATATCGACAGGAATGCCTCGCCCGTTGTCCGCCACCTCGACGGAGCCGTCGTCATGCAAGGTCACGATGATATGGTCGCAGACGCCGGCCAACGCCTCGTCGACCGAATTGTCGATGATCTCCCACAGGCAGTGCATCAAACCTTGGCTGTCGGTGGTGCCGATGTACATGCCCGGACGCTTGCGCACCGCATCAAGCCCGTCCAGCACGGTGAGGTTGCGCGCGCCGTAATTGTCTTTCGCCATTGTTCCCATTCTGTAAATGCCGTCTATCTGTAGATACCGTCGGGGAGATGGAAGAAGTCGAGAAATTCAACGTTTCTTGAATTTCTCGACTTCATGCGTTCCTCTGGTTCCCAATCACTGGTCCAGGAAGTCGCGCAACGTCTGCGAACGGGACGGATGGCGCAACTTCGACATGGTCTTGGACTCGATCTGGCGGATGCGCTCACGGGTGACGCCGTAAACACGGCCGATGTCGTCCAAGGTCTTGGGCTGGCCATCCTCCAGGCCGTAGCGCATCTTGATGACGCCGGCCTCTCGTGGCGACAGGGTCTCCAACACCTGCTTGAACTGTTCCTGCAGCAGGGAGAAGGCGACCGCGTCGGACGGCGCGATGGCGTCGGTGTCTTCGATCAGATCACCGAACTCGGAATCGCCGTCCTCGCCCAGCGGAGTGTGCAGCGAAATCGGCTCACGGCCGTACTTCTGCACTTCCTGCACCTTTTCGACCGGCATGTCGAGCTCGCGCGCAAGCTCGTCCGGCGTGGGTTCACGGCCGAGATCCTGCAGCATCTGGCGCTGCACACGCGAAAGTTTGTTGATCACTTCGACCATGTGCACGGGCACGCGGATGGTGCGTGCCTGATCGGCCATGGCTCGAGTGATGGCCTGGCGAATCCACCACGTCGCGTAGGTGGAGAACTTGAAGCCTTTCTTCCAATCGAATTTCTCGACGGCGCGGATCAGACCGAGATTACCTTCCTGGATCAAATCGAGGAACAGCATGCCGCGGCCGGTGTAGCGCTTGGCCAGCGACACCACGAGTCGCAAGTTGGCCTCCAGCAGGTGGTCCTTGGCGCGGCGTCCGTCGTTCGCGGCCCATTTGAGTTCGCGCTTGCGCTTGAAGTCCATCTTGTCGGATTCGGTGTCCAGCAGATGCTGGGCGTACAGTCCGGCTTCGATGCGTTCGGAAAGGTCGACTTCCTGCTCCGCGTTCAACAGGCTCACGCGGCCGATCTGCTTGAGGTAGTCCTTGACCGGATCGGCGGTGGCGCCGGCCGCGATCACACGGCGCTTCGGATTGCCCGATGGCGTCAGATTGTCGTCGTCATCGTCGTCGCGCACCACGAAAGCGCCCTTCTCCTTGGGCACTTCCGGCTTCTTGCGCTCTTCCTCGTCGTCATCGTCCTCTTCGGGCTCGGATTCCTCCTCGTCATCGATGTCGTCGCCATCGTGGGAGTCGACATCACCGAGGTCGTCGAGGCTGTCGTCGAAATCAGCGTCGTCGACTTCGGCGTCCTCATCGTCGAGGGTTCCCTCCTCAAGCGGTTCCTCCTTGCGCTTCTTGGTCGCGGAACCCTTCTTCGCGGTCGCCTTGCGAGGGGTCTTCGTGGCGGTGGTCTTCCTCACCGCGCTTTTCCTGGTCGAGGACTTGCGTGCGGCGGCTTTTTTCGAGGAGGCGGCCTTTTCAGTCAGACCAGTCTGTTCCGTGCTTGCCGTCGTTTCCTTGGTGGCCAAACTTATCCCTCCTAGTGATCCCGCCGGAAGCGTATATCATATGGACCCACTTCTGGCAAGGGCAAATCGTCAACTATGTGAGTAAACCACCCCGCAAGGACGATTATTCCCAAGGAATAGCGGCCACCATCCGCCCGGTTCCGGAGTCATACGGCGTGTCGCCTTATATTTCAACGGTCCACGCCGGTCCGACATGCCGGTGTAGCGCCGAACATACGATTGCGGCCAGCGAACAGTCCTCATCCAATGCGAGCGCGCGCAATGCGCACAGCATGGCGCGCTCGTCGCCCATCCACCAGAGAACGTATGCGATCACCGCCAACGGCTGCACCTGATACCGTTCAGGAACGACGCCGATGATGTCGAACAGCATGTCGATGCCCTGGTCGCACCGCGCCTTGCCGGGCCGCCGCGCGGCGTCGCGGAAGGATTTGCCGAGCAGGTCCTCCAATCGTCGGGCGTTGCGCGGCAGCATCGGCCTGGCGATGAAATCCAGCAGGAACTCGCGCGGCGCATCCTCCTCGCCGAGGATGATGGAGACGATCAGCGCGTCGCGGACGGCCAACGTCCGGTCCATGGCCGCGGCGATCGTCATCATATCCGCGCGGTCGAGCGCGCCGTGTTCCGTCCGCGCATCGCCCATGGCGTCCATCCACCGCATGAACGGCCCCTCGATGAGATCCCGCATCGCCGCGGACGTGCCCCGCCGCGCGCAATCCCGTTCGATGCCGTAGCGGATCCGTTCCATATCCTCGTTCGTGGCCGGCATGGCCGCAACGTCATCCATGGCCGCCCCAATGTTCTCGACATTCATGATTCGCCCTCCTTGGCTGTCGCGCATTGCCGTATCTGCGTCGCGCATTGCTACGTCAATGCACTATGCCTCATTCGCGCGCCCGGCCGAACGTTTTCGGCCCCTTGTGGTCGAAGGACGGCGAGCCCGGCGTTTCGCATGACGCATCCATGCCACTCAGGCATTGGCGCCATTGGGATTCGGTCTTGTCGAATGCCTGTGGATAACTGTTCGTATGACTAGATCTTCCGATTTGGAACAGATTGAAACGCGCGTCGTCGCGCTCGTGCGGGATTTCTCGTCCATCCACGACGATGAGACCGTAGCCGATTCGTGCCAGCCGATCGAGCAGGCCGTGGCCTCGCAATCGGTGACCTCGAGCAAGGGCGGCAAGCGCCTGCGCGCATTGCTGACGCTTGATTCGTTCCGCGCGTTCGCCTCCGATGACGTGCGGGAACGGGACGCCGACGCGATGCTCGACCTGGCCTGCGCCATCGAAGTGTTCCAGACCGGCGCGTTGGTGCATGACGACATCATCGACGATTCCGACCTGCGCCGCGGCAAGCCCAGCGCCCATCGTGCTTTGGCCGCGCGGACGCGCAGCAACGACATCGGCCATGGGCTCGGCATCATGCTCGGAGACATGCTGGCCACGGCGAGCGTCGACATCGCGAACCGCGCGGCGACGCGCATGCGGCACGGTTCGCATGTGGTCTCCGCGTTCCTGAACATGCACCGCGAAGTGGAGATCGGCCAGGTGCTCGATCTGGCGGTGGAGCTCAACCCCCTCGACGATCCCGAATCCCTGGCGCAGGCCTCGTTGAACGTGTTCCGTTGGAAAACCGCCAGCTACACCACCATCGCACCGTTGGAGTTCGGTATGCTGTGCGCGGGGATGGATCCATCCAAGGCGAGAAGCCTCGCGTTGCGCATCGGCCTGCCGCTCGGACTCGCTTTCCAGCTCGCGGACGATCTGCTGGACGTCGTCGGTTCGAGCCGCAACACGGGCAAGCCGGTCGGCGGCGACATCCGCGAGGGCAAGCGCACCGTGCTGCTCGCCGACGCCATAGCCGCCGCCGACGCGGACGCCAAGCGGGAACTCATCGGCATATGGGAATCCGACGAACGCTCCGAATCGCAGGTGGCCCGCGCCATCGAGTTGTTCGAGCAGACCGGCACCATCGAACGGTCGCACGGAAGAATCACCGATCTGTGGAACGAATCGAACGCCGCCATCGGACAACTCGATCTTCCCGAAAACGGCAAGCAAACGCTGGCGGAGGCATGCGCGCGTTTCGTGCCCATCGTCGCGGAACGCTGAATCGCACGCGATATCGGCACGACTCCTCCACGAAGAACGGCACCTGACGCGTCGAGGGATTACCCGGGTGCTTGTACACTGAAATGAGATATACGACAGTGGAAGCGTCACCGTTTTTCGAAGAAGGAACCGTACCGATCAACCATGAGTGGAGTCCCCAGCGCGCCCGAAGGTCAAATCCTTGATGGACGATATCGGGTCGTCAGCAAAATCGCCGAAGGCGGCATGGCCGTGGTGTACCAGGCCATCGACGAGCGCCTAGCTCGCACCGTCGCCGTCAAAATCATGCACAATCAATTGGCGCAGGGGCCGAAACGCGAGCAGTTCATCGAACGGTTCCGACGTGAGGCGCAGTCCGCGGCCGCGATAGCGAACCCGCACATCGTGCAGGTCTACGACACCGGCGAATTCGACGGGCTCGACTATCTCGTCATGGAATACGTGCATGGCGTGAACCTGCGACACGAGATGAACCAGCAGGGCGCCTTCAGCGTCCGCGAGGCCCTGCGCATCCTCAGTGAGACCTTGGACGGACTCGCGTCGGCGCACCATGCGGGCGTGGTGCATCGGGACATCAAACCCGAAAACATCCTCATCAACGACCGTGGCCACGTGCAGATCACCGATTTCGGCCTCGCCAAGGCGGTGTCGCAGGCCACGCTTTCCACCACGCACACGCTGTTGGGCACTGCGGCGTACATGCCCCCGGAACTCATCCAAAACGGATTGTCCACCATGCAAGGCGACCTGTACGCCGTCGGCATCACCACTTGGGAGATGCTCACCGGGGAGATACCCTTCGCCTCAGGCAACGGCACGAATCCCATGACCCTGGCATACAGACACGTGCATGAGGACGTGCCCGACGTATCCGTCAAATGCCCCGGCATCAACACCGGCGTATCCGATTTCATCGCACGTCTCACCGCACGCGCCGTCGAAGACCGTCCGGCGAACGCCGAAATAGCGCTCACCCAGCTGCAACAGCTGATGGCGACGCTCACCATCGACGATTTGCGCTATCGACTTTCGAAGCCATCGGACGCCGGCACTCCCCTGCTGGTTCCGCCGATTCCGCCATCCACCGCCGTGCAACGCCACAACGCGGAAACGAATCAATCCGAAACAACCCGCACCGCGTTCCAGCCGAACATGGCTCAACCGGGCTCACCCACGCCGGCCGCGACGTCTCAATCCACCGAAATCGGTACCGGAACCACGATCATGCCCACGCAACGGCAGAGCGCCGATCCGACCGCGACGCTGAACATTCCCCCGCGGAACGATTCTTCGGACGCGCGACAGCGGAAAACCTCGATAATGACGGCTTCACCGGCGCCAGGCGTCGGTACCGTCCGCGAAAGCGGCAAGGCGAGGAACAGGAAGCCCCTCATCATCGCCGGCGTCGCCGCCGCGCTCATGGCCTGTTGCGCCGGAGGCTGGGCCTGGTGGTATTTCCAAGGCCCCGGAAGCTATTGGACCATGCCGCAGCCGGAGGATCTTTCCTGCGAATCGTCGCAGTCATGCGTCATCACCGATGCGGACTGGAATTCGTACAAGGAACTGCTGGACTTCTCGAATATCGAATACGAAACATCCGAGGCGTACAGCGACACGGTGGAATCCGGCGACATCATCTCCACCAATCCGGCGGACGTGGGCGCGCATGTAAGCAAACGCCATCATCAGAAGGTCAAGGTCGTGGTGTCCAAGGGCATCCGTCAGGCAACGGTGCCGGCCGACATCCTCGATGCGAGCAGCACGGACGGCAAGGACCCGATCACCGCGCTGAAGAACGCCGGCTTCGACAATGTGAAGGAGGCCGAGGCCTCCGACGACACCTATTCGATGGACGTGCCGCAAGGCGCGGCGCTGGCGTTGAACGTGGATCCAGGCGCCGTATTGCCGCATAACACCAAAATCATCGTCACCGTCTCCCAAGGGCCAAAGCCCGTCGTCATGCCGGATGTGGTCGGCAAAACGAAGGACGAGACGCAACAGGCACTCGACGAGCTCAAACTGAACATCAGCTGGTCGGAGGGCTTCGACGACAAAATCGCCCAGGGACAGGTCATCTCCACCTCCGTGAAAAGCGGGAGCGAACTGCATTGGGGCGATACCGTCCAGGTGGTCGTCTCCAAGGGACCGGAGACCGTCACGTTGCCGAATTACGTCGGGCAAAAGGCCTCGGACGCCAAAACGGCTTTGGAGAAACTCGGATTCTCGGTGAAGATCAGCTCGCAGCTGACCCTCGATTCCAGTCAAGACAAGAAGGTCGCCTCGCAGGACCCGACCGGCGGCACGCAGGTGCGGCTGCGTCAGGAGGACGGCACGCCGAACACCATCACCCTGAAGATGTACTCGTCGCTTTTCTGATGGCGGACGGCCGCGGAGGCTTCCGTGAAACGCGAATGCCCGTACCCGGCGACGACACCGGATACGGGCATTCGCGTTATCATCGCCGCAAGGGGCGGCGGACGACGGGCCGGCCTACGCCTTTGCCTCGGAAGCGGACGTCTCGGACGCCGCGGCCTGCTCGGCCTTCAGACGTTCCTTGACCTTCTGCGCGTATTCGTCCACGTATTCCTGGCCGCTCATCCGCTGGATCTCCATGGTGACGCGATCGGTCAACGAGCGCAGGTCATCATGGGTGATCTCATCGGCGGCTTTCTTCTCCACCGCGATCGGTTCGCCGTAGATCACCGTGGACTTGCCTTTGTTCGGAATGACCTGCCCCGGCACCTGCAGTTCGCGTGAGCCGATGATGGCGGTGGGGACGATCGGGCATCCGGTTTCGAACGCCAGACGGGCCGCGCCGGTATGCCCTTTGTACAGGCGTCCGTCGGGGCTGCGCGTACCCTCGATGTGGATGCCGAACAGGTGGCCGTCCTCGAGGATCTCACGCGCGTGGTTCAATGCGCCGAGCGATTTGGAACCGCCGGAACGGTCCACGGGGAAAACGCCGACGGAGGTGAACCACCATTTCTTGAACTTGCCTTTGATGCCTTTGCCTTCGAAGTATTCGGCCTTGCCCATGAAGTGGATCATGCGCGGGCAGGTCAACGGCAGCAACGCGTCATCGATGACGGCAAGGTGGTTGGCCGCGATGATGGCTCCGCCTTGGCGGGGAATGTTCTCCAGCCCTTTGGCCGTCGGTCCCAGACGATGGATGGCGATCGGTCCCAAGCCCTTGACGAAAAACCAGTAGAGCATGCGCACGCTCCTCCCAACGGATTGGCATCCGTTTGAATTACAGTTATGGGTATGACTGACTTCAACAATAGCAATGCCGACGAAGAACGGCCAGACACCACGCCGCAGGATGGCGCGGCAGCATCCCCTTCATCCTCCGACGCCTCGGATCTGGATTCGGCGTGGGCGGAGTTCGCGCGGGCGCACGCGGATGACCTGCAGGCCGTGGAGGGCTCGCGCAGCGCCAAACGTTTCGAGAAGCACGCGCGGCGTCAGGAAAAGGAAGCGCTGCTGTCCATCAACGATTTGGACCAGGGCACGTTCACCGATGATGTGCCGCGGAACCGCGGGCCGCGTGATTTCACCGGTTCGAGCTGGCTTGACACCGATGACGTCATGAACCGGTACGGCGATGATTTCGTGCCGCCGAATCCCCGGATCGGCCATGTGCGTGTCTCGAAGCTGATTTTCTGGATTCTGCTGGTCGTAGGCGTTGCGGGCGTCATCGCCTCGGTGTTCGTTCCGGCCTTGGCGTCGATACTAGGCTCCATTTTCGGTGTGTGCGCGCTGCTCGGCGCGGCCGGATTGATCGTGCAGCACAAGGGTCATTCCCAGACACGCACGGACGAATTCGACGACGGCGCGAGGGTATGACGCGCATCGTTCCGATGTGGACGAATAAGGGTGGCGCACGGCATTGAAGCCGATGGCCACCCTTGATGTTCAATCGTTTTCCGGGAGCTGTCCCCGTTTTGCGGTCGGCGCCGGCGTCAGGCTTCTTTGGCGCGCTGCGCGGCGGCGATCCACTTGTCGAGCAAAGCCGTGGCCTTGCCGGAATCCACCGTCCGTTCGGCGATGGCGTACGCTTCCTTGAAACGTTCGGTCAATGTGGCGTCGGCGGAGACAAGATGACCGTCGGCGACGATCGCCGATGCCGCGTTAAGCAACGCGGTGGTACGGAACGGCACGTTCTCACCGGCGAAGAAGTCACGCGCGAGCTTGGCGTTCAACGCGGGCTCGCCGCCCTTCAGATCGGCGACCGTCACCTTGGCCAGACCGAGCTCCACCGTGGGGTCGAATTCGGTTTCCGTGACCTTGCCGTCCTTGAACTCCCATACCGACACCGGGCCAGTGGGAGCCATCTCGTCAAGACCCTCATGCGAGGTGTAGACCATACCGGTCTGGCCGTTCGCCGCGTACACGGCGGCCATGATCGGGCTCATCGTGCGGTTCGCGCAACCGACGGCCATGTGCTTCGGGGAGGCGGGGTTGGTCAGCGGTCCCAGCACATTGAACACGCATGGCACGCCAAGCGCGGCGCGAATCGGTCCCACGAAGCGCATCGCCGGGTGGAAGGTGCGCGCGAACGCGAACGCGATGCCGCACTCGTTGCCCACCGTGGCGACCTGCTCCGGAGTCAGGTCAAGCGGCAGGCCGAGCGCTTCGAAGCAGTCGGCGGTGCCGCATTTGGACGATGCCGCGCGGTTGCCGTGCTTGACGACCTTCACGCCGGCCGCGGCCGCGACGACGGCGCCCATGGAGGACAGGTTCACGGTGGCGGCGCCGTCGCCGCCAGTGCCGACGATGTCGGTGGTCTCGCCGCTGATATCCAGCGGAATGGCATGGGAGGCCATCGCCTTGGCCGCGCCACGGACCTCATCCGGCGTCAGGCCCAGCTGCTGCTGCGTGGCGAGCACGGCTCCCACGGCGGCGGGATTGGCATTGCCCTTCATCAGGTCGTCGACGAACCACTCGGATTCCTCGGCGTCCAGATGGTTGCCCCCAACCAGCTTCGTGAGGATCGACTTCCATGTGATCTCGGCCATGATGCCCCTCCTTGACGCTCCAGCACGCCAGTATATTGTCATTTCGCCGCCAATTGTAGCCGTTCATGCCTTTCCCGTGCATGACCGTCCATATCACGAACATTCCCCTTTGCCGTCGTCGCGTCTTCTTTGGCAATCGTCAAAGCAATCTCTAAATCGATGGCAAATAATCCATGCGGCATTGCATGCTGCAAAGCAAAATATGCGGTGAGGGGTGACTCCGTACTTGGATGCCACCCCTCACCGCATATTCAGCCGAGCGTCAGACGGTCAACGCCGCCCGCCGTCACTTCTCGTTCTG
>ERZ808246.284-NODE-284-length-45493-cov-6.547735_pt1 | contig 45493 bp, 41 predicted proteins | sample MGYA00521083_ERZ808246 | MGnify/ENA primary metagenome ERZ808246 (study PRJEB31516, sample SAMN03275577) | gut metagenome | biome: mammalia-associated habitat; material: feces | host: Papio cynocephalus | place: Kenya | collected 2012-07-07 ... | reverse complement strand
CCGTCCTTCAATCCCCTCTGAACGATGCCGCGGTCAGGTCGCTGAAGCTGGGGGACGTCGTGTTCCTGTCCGGACCCGTGGTTACCGGCAGGGACGAGGCCCACATACGTGCTCTGGAGCTCTCCCGCGAAGGGAAGGAGACCCCTGCGGAGCTGGACGGTTGCGTGCTGTATCATTGCGGCCCGATAATGAAGCAGGTCGACGGCGAGTGGACCGTGGTCGCCGCGGGTCCGACCACATCTGCCCGCATGAACCGGCTGGAGCCCGAGATGATCAGGACGTTCGGAATCCGCGCCATAATAGGCAAAGGCGGCATGGATGACGAGACCGCCAAGGCCATGAAGGAGTGCGGATGCGTATACCTGGCCGCCACAGGCGGCGCCGCGGTCTCGCTGGCGGAGGGCCTCGGGAAATGCACGAAGGTCCAATGGCTGGACCTAGGCATGGCCGAGGCGCTCTGGAGCTTCGACACGGTCAGGCTCGGACCGCTCATAGTGGCGATGGATGCCGAGGGCAACAGCCTCTACAAGCAGGTCGCGGACTCTCTGATCAGGGGCGATTGAGGCCTTTCGCCTCTTCCTCGATCTCCTCATCGAGGTCGTCGACATCGTTGACGATGACGATCTCCGATTCGGGCCTCTTGGATCTGTGGATGGCGAGGATCGAGAACAGGAGGATCGCGCCTATGATCATCACTCCGATGATCATCATGGCGTGGGGGGCATCGACTCCTCCGAGTATGCCTATCCCGAATTCGTTCTCGGTTAGCGAGACGTCTACAGGTCCGGGTTCGTCCTCCGTCACCGTGATCGGTTCGGAGGACCTGAATCCGTTGCAGCTGACCCTCAGTTCGTAGGTGCCGTAGGGAACGTCGGCTTCGAAATATCCTTCTGCATTGGTTCCAGCCTCGATGCTCTGGCCGGTGGATGATCTCAAGGTTACGCGGGCATTCTCTATCGGGAACACCTCGTCGCCGCGGACACCGTGAACGTATCCATAGATGAGGGTGTTGGTCGCCCTCATGCCTATGATGTGGAGTTCGTCTCCTTCGCTGGACAGGGCGTAATTGCCGTCTGCGTCCTTCGGGGCGAGACTCAGGTCGAACGAATAGTACTGCTTCTCGGGGACGCTGGACATCCAGCTCCCGGGCAGGGTTCTGACTGTGAATCCGTTCATCTCGAACGACAGGTACGTCCCCTGTCCCGTTTCGAACGTGAATTCGAATCTGCCGCCGGAATCGGTGGTGCAAGTCCCTATGGTCGCAGACGATGCATCCAATAGCTTCACGCTGACGCCCTCGAGAGGCACGTTCCCTTCGTCTGAGAAGTTGTAGACGTAGCCGTAGATGGTCGTCATCTCGGGCTCCGGAACAGGCTCCGGCTCAGGCACCTCCCCGTTGCCGTTCGCGCAGACGGGATTCGCCGCAAGGGCGACCGCCAAGGCGGCGAGGGCCATAATCGTTGCAAGCAGGAGCGGAGCTCCGCGACCATTCTCCATGCCTCAGAATAGCACCGACGGATAGATAATGGTGATGAGCGAAGGATCGTTCAGGATCCATTCCCGGCTGTTTTCATGCTGTCTCGCGCGCGATTAGAAACGCTTATTATACGGTTGATCATGGGGCTGGCGATTGTGATCAAGATGCTGGAGAAAATGGATAGGACGTACACCAAAGAGGAAGTCATGTCGATGATGGAGCCTTTGATCTCCTCCTGGTTCGACGAGCGCTTCGACGGCCTCACGATCCCTCAGTCCAAAGCCATACCCGTGATCCACCAGAGGCGCAACGTCCTGGTGTCGTCCCCCACCGGTTCCGGAAAGACTCTGACGGCATTCACCAGCATCATCAACGAGCTCACGCGTTACGCCAGAGAGGGCACCCTGGAGGAGAGGGTGTACTGCATCTACGTCTCTCCCTTGAAGGCCTTGGCCAACGATGTCAATCGTAATCTGAACGAGCCTCTGGCCCAGATGCGCGAACTCGCCGCCGAGCGCGGCATGAACGTTCCGGATATCCGTGTCGCCGTCCGTTCCGGGGACACTCCCCAGAATGAGAGACAGAGGATGGTGCGCCACCCTCCGCATATCCTCATCACCACACCGGAGAGCCTGGCCCTCATCCTTTCCGCTCCCAAGTTCAGCGAGGCGTTCAAGAATGTCGAGTGGGTCATCCTCGACGAGATCCACGACATATGCGATTCCAAGAGGGGGGCCTTCCTGTCCTTAACGCTCGAGCGTCTGAGGAACCACTGCGAGAAGGATTTCGTCAGGATAGGGCTGTCGGCGACGCTGGCTCCGATCGAGGCCATCGCCGGATACCTCGTCGGATGCAATCCCGACGGGAGCTCCCGCGACGTGGCCCTGGTGGAGTCCGGATCCAAGAAGACCCTGGATCTCAAGGTCATATGTCCGGCCGCGGATATGACGACGCTGCCGTCGGACATCGTCAATTCGATGATGTACGACCAGCTGAAGGAGCTCATCGACCAGCATGATACGACCTTGGTGTTCACGAACACGCGTTCCGGGGCCGAGAGCGTCGTCTACAAGCTGAAGGAGAGAGGTCTCGAGAGCGTCGAGGTCCATCACAGCTCGCTCGGCAAGGAGATCAGGCTGGACGTCGAAGAGAGGCTCAAGCACGGGGAGATAAAGTGCGTCGTATCCTCCACTTCTTTGGAGCTGGGCATAGACATAGGATCCGTGGACCTCGTATGCCAGATCGGATCTCCGAAATCGGTCGCCAAGGGACTTCAGAGGATCGGCAGGAGCGGACACAGCTTCGGCAAGGTCGCCAAGGGCCGTCTGCTGGTCTTCGATCCGGACGACCTCGTAGAGTGTGCCGTCCTATGCAGGGCCGCCCACCGCGGGGATATCGACAGAGTGGGGATTCCGGAGAATTGCCTCGACGTGCTGTCGCAGACCGTCGTCGGCATGAGCCTCGACAGGAAATGGGGCGTCGACGAGGCCTATGATCTCGTCAGGGGTTCGTACTGCTACCGCAACCTCGATAGGAAGAGCTTCGAGCAGGTCCTCCGCTATCTCGGAAGCAAGGATGATTTCGAAGGAGTCTACTCCAAGATATGGTACGACGAGGAGGACGGGCAGTTCGGCAAGAAGAAAGGATCGAGGATGATCTACTTCATGAACCTCGGGACCATCCCGGAAGAGGCCAACTACCGCGTCGTGACGAATCACGGGTCGACGGCAGGAGAGCTCTCAGAGAAGTTCGTGGAGCGCCTGTCTCCCCGCGACGTCTTCGTGCTGGGAGGCCGCTCGTTCGAGTTCGTCCGTTCCAAGGGCATGACGGCGTACGTGAAGGAGGCCAGCGGGAGGAAGCCGACAGTCCCCTCATGGGCGGGCGAGATGCTGCCCAGAAGCTTCGATCTCTCCATGGACGTCGCAGAGTTCCGCGGCGAGATGGAGTCGCGCATAAAAGAATCCGATGCGACGGCCATCGAGGGCATATCGAAGGAGTTCGACGTCGATTCGGGATCGGCAAAGAGCATTCTATCCTATTTCAGGGAGCAGGAGGCGGTCGCGGGATTCATACCCGACGCGAAGAGGCTGGCCATCGAGGAGTACATCGACCCGTCCGGCAACCAGAAGCTCGTGTTCCACTATCCGTTCGGACGCAGGGTGAACGACGCCCTCTCCCGCGCTTACGCCTACAGGATAACTGGATCCATTGGATCCAACGTATCGGTCACGATATCGGATGACAGCTTCATGCTCGGTCTTCCGAGGAAGATCGACCCGTCGTCCGTTCCCGGGATGATCCGCTCGACCGAGCTAGAGCCCGTGCTCAGGAAGTCCATCCGCGATTCGGAGATATTCAAGCTGAGGTTCAGGCATACCGCCGCACGCAGCTTCATGATCCTCAGGAACTACATGGGGCGTCCGATATCCGTCAACAGGCAGCAGATAAGGTCCACCTATCTGCTCGAAGCCATGGGCGATATGGAGGATGTCCCCGTCATCGAGGAGACCTATAGGGAGGTCCTCGAGGACGATATGGACGTGAAGAACGCCCGCTATGTCCTCGAGCTGATCGAGTCCGGAGGGATGACGGTCTCGACCATACGCTTCACCGGCACCCCTTCGCCTTTCGCCCATTCGGCGATCCTGTCGGGATTCTCCGACATAGTGCTGATGGAGGATCGCTCGGCCCTTCTGAGAGAGCTGCACCGCAAGGTCCTGTACCGTGCGCTCGGCGACGAGATAAGCGAGTTCGAGTTCACAGAGGACCAGATAATCCCGTACTATGCGCAGAAGCCTCTGCGGGTCTCGTGCCGGGACGACATCCCGAAGCTGCTCATGTCCACCGGTCCCCTGCAGGCCATCAGGCAGAGGGGAAGGAACATCTACGCCTATTCGGACGAGGACAAGGCCACGGTTGACGGATGGGTGAGGGAGCTGATCAACGACGGCACCCTGGGCACCGTCTTCCTGGACGAGACCCATGTGATGGTCGCATCGGAGATCCCCTACTACGCGGCTGCCACACGCAAGGAGAGGAGGCTCAACGAGACCGACGAGGAGATACTCGCGCGCATCGGCGAGAGGACCCCGATGTCGGATCTGTCATCGGCACTCGATGTGAGCGAGGACAAGGCCTTCAGGTCGGTCAGAAAGCTCGAGTCCATGTATCTGGTTACCCGCACAGGCATCATGGGCAACAACCGGTGGCTGTTCTCCAAGGCGGAGTTCCCCGAGATCGACCGCACGGCGGCCGCCGAGCGTATAGTCCAGCGCTATCTGGAATGCTTCGCCCCCGCCACCGTCCAGGAGATCGCATTCTCGCTGTCGATGGAGGAGTCCGATGTTCGTGCAGCCTTGGAGGCGCTCTGTGCCGAGGAGGAGGCTGTCAAAGGCAGGTTCCTTATCTCCGAGAGCGACCAGTACATGCTAAAGCTGGACTACATGCGTCTGAAGTCCGGCAAGGACAACGTCTTCGACTACGAGACCGTGGAGCGCTACAGGCTCTCGAAAGGCGAGAGGTTCGGCACCATCCGCGAGTTCTTCGAGTTCTACGGATCCGCGGGCAGCGAGCTCGATGTCTTCCTCCGTGTCGACGGGTTCAGCCTGCGCGAGTGGCAGGAGATGCGCAGGGACGGGGAGATCCTCCTCGGCAGATTCGTCAGGGGAAGGGTCAGGTTCGTCCTGAAGGAGGATGCCGACCGTCTGGCTGCTTTCAGGAGTGACGAGACGCAGCCCGGCGACGAGCGCGTGCTCGAGGCGATAGAGCGTCTGGGCCGTGCCACGCTCAGGCAGATCGTCGCTGCCACAGGCATGGAGAAGGATGCCGCCAAGGAGGCGGTGATGAGGATCGACAGATCGCTGAAGGTCATCCGCGCGTTCGACAGCAAGGAGGACTGGGGGACCGAGAACACGTACGAGATCTACGAGCCGGACGAACCCGGGGACGATGCGGCGAGGATCCTCACCGAGGCGGCCGTGCGCGGATACGGCCCGGTGCCGTCCGGAGCCATGAGATTCATAACGGGGCTATCCGCCGATCAGACCGAGGCTCTGGCGTCCGAGATCGGGGCCGAGACCATCCTGGTCGGCGAGGGCCAGTCGCCGATGCTCGTCATGCCCGATGAGATCCCTCTTATGACCAAGGTCCCCGAGCAGGACTATCCGATCAGGATCATGTCGCTGAGCGATCCGGATCTGGGCTCCAAGTGGGCCGAGATCACGTCGCGCTACGGAGACAAGTGGATCTATCCCATCGTGATGGGCGACATGGTGGTGGGGGCCCTGGAGATGTGGGAGATGGCAGGCGTCATAGACATCAGGGGGATGGACATGGACTCCCCGGACATGCTCCCCGACGTCCTCGATGCCGTGGATTTCATGATGGGGTTCTACAGGCAGAAGGGCATGGAGATCGTGCGCATCCGCGAGATCCTTTCAAAGGACGCCGCCGATCTGGACCAGGCTGCCGTGGACGCCCTGACCGCTCATGGATACTTCTTCGTCAACGGATTCTACGCCAAAGGCCGCTTCGAGCCTTGGAGCATCCCGGAGGAGCTGCTCGTGTCCCTCGCCATCCGCTCCCAGGGCATTTCGAAGACCTCCCGCCTTCCGGATGCCGGGGCGCTTCTGCGCGCGAGAGGGTATGTCAGGGGCGACCAGGAGCTCCTGATCCGTGTGAAGGACGGCTCGTCGCTGAAGAGGCAGCTGGACGGGACCGGAGCCGTGAAGATGGTTCTCATGCCCTCATACGTCGGATACGCCAGCCCTTCGACGGCATCGCTGTACAGGGCCGCCAAGAGAGGACCCTTGAGCGAGCCGGCCAAGAATGTGCTCGGAATAATCAGGCGCGATCAGCCCGTGTCCAAGAAGGACATCCTGTCTTCCTCCCCGTATTCCCAGGAGGCGACGTCCGATGCCATCTCCGAGCTCATGCGCATGTCCGTGATAGGGCAGGAGCTGGATTCCCGCTACGTCGAGATCAAGGATGACGGGATGGACCGCGAGGAGGCGCTCAAGGAGATCGCGAAGAGGCATTTCGACGGATTCGGATCGTTCACCGCCGAGATGATGTCCGTGTTCATGGACAGCGGGAGGATGTCGGACACGCGCCGCATCCTGGCCGAGCTCGAGGACGAGGGCTTCCTTAAGAAGGGATTCTTCGTCGAAGGCGACCCTTCCCTCAGGTGGATGAAGGCGTCGGATGTCGGAAAGGAGCCGATGCGCTTCGCCGAGGCGTTCGTGCTGAATTCCCAGGACAACCTCAGCCTTTATCTGAGGGATCTGATAAAATCCCATTGCGGATCCGCAAGGTCGGTCATCATGCACGGAGCGGGCATCATAGGATCGTTCAAGGGCAAGATCTGCGCGTCGGGAGCAAAGGTAGAGGAATTCGAGGGATCCGACCGTGCATCCCGCGTCATGAAGGAGGCCGCCCAGTCCGTAGGCGTGAGGATCGAGAGCCAGAGGCAGATGGACGATGACGATTGGGACGTATCGGAGTTCTACTCGAAGCTGAATCTCGGTTCGAGGCGAGATCGAGGTTAACGCCATTAAACGTATATGATTGGAAGGCATCGGAGGGGACATGAAGATACCCTGCGAAGTCGTCGTCTGGCAGATCCTGCCGCTCATACGCAGGGAGCTCGCGCGCGAGCTCGTGGAGAAGCACGGCATGAAGCAGGCCGAGGTCGCCAAGATATTCGGTGTGACCAACGCCGCGATCTCGCAGTATCTCAACGGGAAGCGCGGAGGGGAGTATTCGAACGCGCCTATGTACTCCCGCTTCATCGACGAAGTCGGCGCTTCCGCACGTTCGGTGGCCGCGGATCCGTCCTGCTACGGTCCCGAGCTATGCCGGATGTGCGGGGTTGTCAAGCACATAGGCCTTCTGGCGCTGATATACAAGGAGCAGACCGGAGTCTACCCTCCGGAGTGCTGCACGGATACCAACATCGGGAGGGAATGAATTCGCTATGGTACAGCAGCTCCTGGGCGTAGCCCGCGTATCTGCCGAACAGCTTCCTGCCATAGGCCGATACGGTCCTGTACGATCCCTTCACGCCGTATATCCGCTCCATGACGTGCGCTATGCGGACATCCACGGGGAATGCTTCGAGATGCCCGTATCCGAATATCGCGACGCAGTCCGCCACCTTCGGCCCCACCCCGTCGATCTCCATGAGCGTCTTCGTGCAGTTTGCGTAGTCCAGCTCCTTGATGCCCTTCGGATCGATGTCGCCCTCCTCGACGCGGCGGGCGAGCTCCAGGAAGCGCTTTTCCCTGAATCCGAGCTTGCATCCGCCGATACGGTCGGCTCCGTCCAGAATCTGCCTCGGAGTCGGGAACGCGCGTCTAGATCCTAGATCGGTTCCGAATGCATCGCACACCGATTCGACCATCTTCCCTATGCGGGCCACATTGGCATTGGTCGCCAGGAGGTAGGTGGCCAGGCATTCCCATTCGTCCTGCTTCAGGATGCGGAGCCCCGGGCAATGGGCGGAGAGCGATGCGACGTAGGGATCCCTCTCGGATATCTCCCCGATTATCATGTCGAGTTCGTCCTCCGAGCGGAAGTATTCCAGCAGGGTCTTCTCCGAAACGTCTCCTTCAGCGACTATCCCGTCCTCCGACTGCTTGAGATTGACGATGCTCTTCCCAAGGACTCCCTGCCATATGTCGCCCGTCTTCCTCCACCGATGAGCCTGTCCGCACCCCAGCGTCGGGTCCAGCCTGACATCGATCTTCAAATGCATGCCCGTGAATCGACGATATCCAATAATAACTTGGATATCCATCCGGAGGAGCATGAGATTCGGACCTGCAGGCTATCCTTCGGCTGGAAAAACGCCCGAAGGCGCTCTGGAATACACCCGCGGATTGGGGCTGGATGCGCTGGAGGTCGAGTTTGTCCGCGGCGCCCGCATAAGGCCGGAGCGCGCTGCGGAGATAGGCGCGAAGGCGAAGGAGCTGGATATCAGAATGAGCTGCCATGCCCCTTATTTCATCAGCTTCAATTCGGACAATCCGGAGACGCGCGAGAAGAGCATAGGTTGGGTCATGGACACGGCACGCGCCGCTCACAGTCTCGGAGCATACATAATAGTCATACACGCCGCCTCCTACGGCAAATCGCCCGATACCGCTCTCGATTCGGTTGTGGAAGGGCTTTCGAAATGCAAGGACAAGCTGGACGACGAGGGGATCAGGGATGTGATCCTCGGAGTCGAGACTATGGGCAAGACGGGTCAGTTCGGAACCCTGAAGGAGATCGCCCAGGTGGTCGACCGGGTCGATGGCGTCCGTCCGGTCCTCGATGTGGCCCATGTGCATGCCAGAGGCCATGGATGTCTCAAGACCGAGGCGGATATGAAGGCTCTCACAGACGAGTTCTTCTCGATCAGCGGGCCGATCGCGCATTTCCACATAAGCTGCATAAAGTACGGCGAGAAGGGCGAGATCTCCCATCTGCCTCTGGATGCCAAGGATCCGGACATGTCCCTGCTGGCACATGCTCTGGAGGACTCCAAGCAGGATTGCACCTTCATCAGCGAATCCCCGCTCATAGAGGCTGATGCGGTAGTGTTCAGGGATATGTTCCCGCAATACCGCAGGTGATGGGGGCGGTCCGGACCTCGTGCGACGGGGTCTCGGACCTTCCATCTAGTGTTAAATAGGTGTAAACTATCGCGCTTTCAGTGCCACTGTGGCTCAGCGGTAGAGCGGCGGTTTCGTAAACCGTAGGCCGGGGGTTCGATCCCCTCCAGTGGCTCCATCACTCCTCAGCAGCCGTGGTCTCCTTCGTTCTTGCGGCTCATGTAGGTGTTCACGATCTTTATCGCGCATACATCCCCGCACATGGAGCACCCTTCGCTCTCCTCGGTGCAGCCTCTGCACCTGTACCTTCTGGCCTTGTCCGGGTCTATGCAGACGTCGTACATCGTGTTCCAGTCGAGCGCCTTTCTGGCCTTGGCCATGCGCTCGTCCCTCTCCGCGCCTATGCCTCTGCACAGGTCGCCCACGTGGGCGGCGATCTTCGATGCGATCACTCCCTCTCTGACATCATCCACATCGGGAAGAGATAGGTGCTCGGCCGGAGTGAGGTAGCAGAGGAAGTCCGCGCCCGCCTGTGCGGCGACGGAGCCGCCGATGGCTCCGACGATGTGATCGTATCCCGGCGCTATATCGGTGACAAGAGGTCCGAGAACGTAGAACGGAGCTCCGTCGCAAAGCCTCTTCTGGAGCTGTATGTTCATCGGCACCTGGTCCAGCGGGACGTGCCCGGGACCTTCCACCATGTTCTGGACTCCTGCCTCCCTGGCGCGTCTCACCAGATGTCCGAGCGTCATGAGCTCTGAGAACTGGGCCTGGTCGGAGGCATCATGGATGCACCCGGGTCTGAAGCCGTCTCCGAGGGACAGCGTGAATTCGTATTTGCGAGCCATCTCGAGCAGATAGTCGTAGTTCTTGTAGAGCGGGTTCTCCTCCTCATTGTGGAGGATCCAAGCAGTGAGGAACGATCCTCCTCTGGAGACGACGTCCATCAGACGTCCGCTCTTTTGCAGCCATCTCACGGATTCGCGAGTTATGCCGCAGTGCACCGTCATGAAGTCCATACCGTCCTTCGCGTGCTTCTCAATCCCGTTGAATATGTCGTCTTCAGTCATCTCGACGACGGCATTTTTCCTGGCGGCGGTGAGGCCGGTCTGGTAGATCGGGACCGAGCCCATCATCACGGGACATTCGGCCAGCAGTCTGGCACGTATAGCGTCTATGTCTCCTCCCGTGCTCAGGTCCATGACGGCGTCCGCACCGTACTTTATGCCGACGCGGAGCTTCTCGAGCTCCGAATCCAGGTCCACGATGTCTCTCGAGGTCCCCAGATTCACGTTGATCTTGATGGATAGCCCTTCTCCTATCGCCGCGGGTTCTGCATCGTGGACGGGGTTGTGCGGAGCGCATATGCGTCCTGCAGCTATCCCGTTGCGGATGAATTCAGGACTCACGCCCTCCTTCTCGGCGATCCTTCTCATCATATCGGTGATCTCGCCCCTGCGGGCCTGGTCCATGATGGTGCTCATTGCTCCTGGTATCCTCCGGTGTATGTATAGCCTTACTGTAGGGTTCTGGAACCGTTGTCCAACAGTCGTGTGCGCGCACGCGCGATTATATATAGGCAGCACATCGCCCAGACAGTGAAATTTATGGATGGGGACTACGAGAAGGCCGAAGAGGACTACGGCGCGGATTCCATCGTTGCGCTGCACGGTCTCGAAGCCGTCAGGAAGAGGCCCGGGATGTACATCGGATCTACCGATTCCCGCGGTCTGCACCACATGGTGTACGAGGTCGTCGACAACGGAATCGACGAGGTCATGGCGGGATTCGCCACGGAGGTTGACGTCTCGATCAACGAAGACGGATCCGTAACCGTGACGGACAACGGAAGGGGGATACCTACGGCCATGAACCACGCTGAGGGGAAGTCCGCCTTGGAGATGTGCCTCACCGACCTGCACGCGGGCGGAAAGTTCAATCAGAACAGCTACAAGGTCTCCGGAGGACTCCACGGCGTCGGAGTCTCCGTCGTGAACGCCCTGTCCAAGAAGCTCGTCGCGATCATCGACAGGGAAGGGAAGCGCTTCAGGCAGTCGTACAAGATCGGAATTCCCGATGGGCCCGTGGAGGTCATAGGCGATTCTGACCGCCACGGCACGCAGATCACCTTCTGGCCCGACCCCGACATATTCGAGACCGTTACGTTCGATTACGCGACTCTGCAGAACAGGTTCCGCAACCAGGCCTTCCTGAACACGGAGGCCACGATCAACTTCGAGGACAAGCGTACGGGGAAGAAGGAGCGCTTCCACTACGACGGCGGAGTCTCCGAATTCGTTCAGTACCTCAACAGGTCGAAGACCCCGCTGCATCCCACCCCCATACGTTTCGAGGGAGAGAGGAACGGAGTCACGATAGACATCGCCATGCAGTGGACGGACGGTTACAACGAGGAGATCGACTCCTTCGTGAACACCATCTACACTCCCGAGGGCGGAACGCATCTGACGGGGTTCAGAACCGCTCTCACCAAGACGATAAACGACTACGGCAAGGCGAACAATCTCCTGAAGGACACGACTCTCGAGGGAAGCGATTGCCGCGAGGGTCTCACCGCCATCGTGAGCATCAGGATGCCCGAACCCCAGTTCGAGGGTCAGACCAAGGCCAAGCTGGGAAGCAGCGTCGCGCAGGGAGCGGTCTCCGCCCTCATGAACGAGAAGCTCTCCGAGTACCTGCTCGAGAACCCGCAGGTGGCCCAGCTCATCGTCAAGAAGGCCATTTCCGCCTATGAGGGCCGCGAAGCCGCGAGGAAGGCGCGCGACGCCACCAGGAGGAAGAGCGTTCTGGAGACCACGAGCCTTCCCGGGAAGCTCGCGGACTGCTCCGAGAGGGATCCGTCCAAATGCGAGCTGTACATAGTCGAGGGAGATTCCGCAGGAGGAAGCGCCAAGCAGGGCAGGGACAGGCAGTTCCAGGCCATCCTCCCTCTCAGAGGGAAGATCCTCAACGTCGAGAAGGCGAGGCCGGACAAGCTCCTGGACCATGAGGAGATCAAGAACCTCGCGATAGCCATAGGAGGCGGGATAGGCAAGGAGTTCGATGTCTCGAAGATCCGCTATCACAACGTAGTCATCATGACCGATGCCGATGTGGACGGAGCGCACATCGGGACTCTGCTCCTGACTCTGTTCTACAGGCAGATGAAGCCGCTCGTCGAGGCAGGGCATGTGTACATCGCCATGCCTCCTCTGTACAGGGTGTACAAGGGCAAGAAGCAGATCTACGCCTACAACGACGAGGAGATGTCCGCGGCTCTGGCCGAGCTCGGACAGGGGGCCAACGTCTCCAGGTACAAGGGTCTGGGAGAGATGAACCCGCAGCAGCTGTGGGAGACCACCATGAATCCCGAGACCAGGGTGATGAAGAAGGTGACCATCGAGGACGGGATCCTGGCGGACCAGCTGTTCTCCGTCCTGATGGGCGACGACGTCGAGCCGAGGCGCGAGTTCATCATCGAGCATGCCCACGAAGTGATCAACCTGGATGTGTGATATCATGGACGGAGAGAAGAAACTGATAATCCAGCCCATCGAGAAGGAGATGCAGCGCTCCTACATCGATTATTCCATGAGCGTCATCGTGGGCCGTGCTCTGCCCGACGTCCGCGACGGACTCAAGCCCGTCCACAGGAAGATCATGTTCGCCATGAACAACCTGGGCCTCCAGTACAACCGTCCGCACAAGAAGTCCGCAACGGTGGTCGGAGAGGTCCTGGGTAAGTACCATCCGCACGGCGACACCGCCGCGTACGATGCGATGGTGAGGATGGCCCAGCCGTTCTCGCTCAGGTATCCGCTCGTCGACGGCCAGGGTAACTTCGGATCGGTCGACGGGGATTCCGCCGCAGCCATGCGTTACACCGAGGCGCGCCTGTCCAAGATGGCCAGCGACCTGATGGCCGACATGGACAAGGACACCGTGAACATGGTGGACAACTACGACGGCTCCCTCAAGGAGCCGGAGGTGCTCCCGTCCAAGTTCCCCAATCTCCTGGTGAACGGATCGGACGGAATCGCCGTCGGTATGGCGACGAAGATGCCTCCTCACAATCTCCGCGAGGTGTGCGACGCCATCGTCTATCAGATCGACCATCCCGATGCGACCATGGAGGAGCTCATGCAGTTCGTGAAGGGTCCGGATTTCCCTACAGGGGGAACGATCTACGGCCTCTCGGGCATCCGCTCCGCATACGAGACCGGCCGCGGAAGGCTCAGAGTGAGGTCCAACACCCACATGGAGGAGATGGGCAACGGCAAGGAGCGCATCATCGTCGACGAGATTCCGTACCAGGTCAACAAGTCGATGCTCATCGAGCAGATCGCCGACCGTGTCAAGAACAAGGAGATCGAGGGGATAACGGACCTCCGCGATGAGTCTGACAGGCACGGGATGCGCATCGTCATCGAGCTGCACAAGGACGCCCTGGCCAATGTGGTCCTGGAGAATCTGTTCAAGAAGACCAACATGGAGGTCACATACGGCATCATCAACATCGCCCTGGTGGACAACAAACCCACGGTCCTCAGTCTTCACGCCCTGATCGGCCACTACATAGACCACCGCAAGGACGTAGTCGTGAGGAGGACCAAATTCGATCTCGCCCAGGCCGAGAAGCGCTTCCACATACTCGAGGGGCTGATGAAGGCCCTGGATATGCTCGACGAGACCATAGCCCTCATCCGTGGATCCGAGGACGCGGAGTCCGCGAACCAGGGGCTGCAGGAGCTCCTTTCCATCGATTCGGAGCAGGCCAAGGCCATCCTGGATATGAGGCTCCAGAAGCTCACGGGCCTCGAGATCACCACCCTGAGGGACGAGTACGACGCCCTCATCATCGCCATGGACGATCTGAGGGACATCCTGGCGCGCGAGGAGAGGGTTCTCGGCATCATCAAGTCCGAGCTGGAGGAGATGAAGGAGACCTACGGCGACGACCGCAGGACCGTTATAGACCCCAATGCCATCGATTCGGACGAGGAGGATCTCATCCCGCGCGAGCAGGTCGTGATCACGATCTCCGCTGACAACTACATCAAGAGGATCCCTCTGAGCACGTACAGGCAGCAGTCCCGCGGAGGAGTCGGGCTCACAGCGATGCAGACCAAGGAGGAGGACCACGTGGCTTCGATGTTCGTCACCTCGTCCCACGATTACGTGATGTTCATCACCAACCACGGCCGTCTCCATTGGCTCAAGGGCTACAGGATCCCCGAGGGCAGCAGGCAGTCCAAGGGAAAGCCCATCGTGAATCTGCTCTCCGATCTGGAGGAGGGCGAGAAGGTGGTCAACACCATCTGCGCATCCGGCTTCCCGGAGGACAGGTACCTGGTCTTCTGCACCCGCGAGGGACTGATCAAGAAGACCTCTCTCGCGGCCTATGGCAACGTCCGCGCCCGCGGCATAAAGGCCATCAAGCTCGATGACAACGACGAGCTCATAGAGACGGATATAACCGACGGGTCCGAGCAGATCATCATAGCGTCCGCGGACGGCCAGGCGGTCAGGTTCGACGAATCCGATGCGCGCGCCACCGGAAGGGACACCATGGGCGTCAAGGGAATGACCCTCAACGAGGGCGACCGCGTAGTGTCCATGGCCGTGGTGAAGCCGGGCGACAGGCTCCTCACCGTATCCGAGAACGGATACGGGAAGATCTCCGATGTGGACGACTACAGGAAGACCCGCCGCGGAGGGAAGGGAGTCATAACCATCAAGACCGATGAGAGGAACGGCAGGGTGGTGTGTGTCAGGAAGGTCTGCAACGGCGATCAGCTGATGCTCACGTCCGCATCCGGAAAGATCATCCGCATCGATACGGACGAGATCAGGGAGACCGGGCGCAACGCCAAGGGCGTCAGGATCATGGACATGCGCGACGGCGACAAGGTCGTCGCGGTCGAGCCCATCATGACCGAGGCGCAGGAGCAGGAGATAGAGTATGAGGCGCCGTCCGAACCGGCGGCGTTCGACGATGTTCCGGATCCCTCGTCGGACGATGCGGAGGACGGGAACTGATGCCGCAGGAGGGCCGGCCGGATGGCCGGCCACTCCAAAACCTTATAAACAGGACGCCCATAAGGGCGATTCACGCCGTGGTAACTCAGTTGGGAGAGTGCAAGACTGAAGATCTTGAAGTCGCTGGTTCGAGCCCGGCTCACGGCACCATGACTTTTCTTCCATCGATATCTAGGGGGACCTGAATGGAACCCGAGAAGATCTTCATAGACATCAAGTCGTGCGATCTGACGCTTTCGCAGGTTCTCATGGAGGTCGAACGCATCAAGAAGGAGTATCCCCAATACGAGATCTTCATGGACGGGGATCTCTACGCCATCGTCGGTCGCAGGAGGGTTTGAGAATGGGTCGCGGAAGGATCACGATAGGTCTCTACAATTCGTACGATCAGAATTTCAGGGAGCCTCACAGGCGCGTCATAGCCCGCGCAGGCGATCTGGCCCGTGCATACGACATGGGTCTGGCTCTTTTCGGATTCCCGATTCCCGAGAATGCACGCACTCCCAAGGAGATCGCGGAATGGGTGGCCGGGACTACCAGCATCGGCGGACACGGCAGGAACTTCATGGAGATGGCCGAGGCGGGGCGCTTCCAGTGCTTCCCGTACCCGGGCAAAGGGTTCCCGCCTCAGCTCGGCGAGGTCGTCCTCACCACATGCAAGCCGGATCCGAAGAAGCAGATCACGCTTTCGGATACGGTGGATATGGTCGAGAGGGGTCAGAGCATAACGCTCCTTTTCGGTATCGGCCCTCACGGCGTGCCGAAGAACGTCATGGCGATTCCCCGCTGCAATCTCGACATAACCCCCGGCGGATTTTCGTTGGAGACCTGCACCGCCCTAGGCGCGGTCTGCGGGGCTCTGTACGCCAGGCTGTGGCGGCGATGTCGATCGCAGATACCGTCCTGTGATGCTTTCCGGGCATCTTCCGATCTCATCCGGGGTTCCCGACGCGACTATCCTGCCGCCTTTGTCTCCTCCACCTGGCCCCATGTCGATGACATAGTCGGCATTCTCGATCATATCGAGATCGTGCTCTATGACTACCACGGTTGCTCCGGCCGACAGGAGGCTGTCGAAGACGGCGACAAGCTTCCTGACGTCAAGAGGATGCAGTCCGATGGTTGGCTCGTCGAAAACGAACAGCGTATCGTTCTGCGGCTTCCCCATTTCGGAGGAAAGCTTCAGCCTCTGCGCCTCGCCTCCGGACAGGGACGGTGTATCCTCGCCCAGCGTCAGGTAACCGAGCCCCATATTCGACAGTGCTTCCAATCTCCGGTGGGCCTTGGTGCCTTTCAGGACCTCTGCAGCATGCTCCACAGTCATGTCCATGAGCTCGGGGAGGGAGTAGCTTGAGCCGTCCTGCGCCGTCCACTTGATCTTCCCTGCCTCATCGGAGTATCTGCTTCCGTGGCAAGACGGGCATTCTACGGTTATATCCGGAAGGAATTGTACATCCAGAGTCACGGATCCGGTGCCGTCGCAGGCAGGACATCTCAGGGAACCCGTGTTGTATGAGAAATCGCTCTGATTCATTCCCATCTTTTTGGAAACATCGAGTGATGCGAACAGTCTCCTCAGGTCGTCCAGGACGCTGCAATAGGTAGCGACGGTGGAGCGGACATTGGATCCGATCGGTGTGGAGTCTATCAGCAGCGCGCGTCCGATTCCTGCCGGGTCGAGGAATTCCACATGCTTCGGCGCACTACCGTTCATTGACGGGACCAGGCTCTCCAAGACCATCGTGGTCTTGCCGGAACCAGAAACCCCTGTCACTGCAGTCAGTCTTCCGCAGGGGATCGACACGTCCAGGGGCCCCACGGTATGGATCCCAGAGGTCCTCATTCTGATCGTCCCGTTGTCGAACATATGCTCCGCGGAAGCTCTGTTCCTCACGATGGTCTGGGCTGACCCGCTCAGGAACGGACCTATCAGCGATTTCGGATCCGCTTCGATCTCCTTTACAGACCCTTTGGAGATGAGCATTCCTCCTCCGGCCCCCGATCCGGGCCCCATCTCGAAGAGCATGTCGCATTTTGACAGGGCTCTGACGTCGTGATCCACCATTATAACGGTGTTTCCCGCATCCAGCAGGTCGCGGATGACTCCGAGCAGGCCGTCGACATTCGACGGATGAAGTCCGATGGAAGGTTCATCCAGAACGTACATGGCGCCGGTCAGCCTGCTGCGGACGGATCTGGCCAGCTGAACCCTCTGCCTCTCGCCAGTCGACAGCGTGGAGCCGTCCCTGTCGAGAGACAGGTATCCCAGACCCAGCTGGAGCAGCCTTTGGGCCATGATACGGAACGTCTTCGCCAGTTGCTCGCCCATGCTTGCCGCGGCGCCATCCAGGGATCCGGGCACGCCTGCTATCCACGGCACCAGCTCATCCAAGGTCATTGCGCATACTTCGGGCAGGGAGCGTCCGTTAAGCAGCACCGATCTGGCTTTTTCATTGAGGCGGGTTCCGCCGCATTCCGTGCATCTGCGGATGGATAGGAACCTATCTACCTTCTCGATCGCCTTCTCGGTGGTGGCTTTCGACATGCTCTCCTCCACTGCGCGGCGTGCGTTCCTGTAGGTGCAGTTCAGTTCGAACAGCTTGCCGTTGCTCGATGGGATCATCACCATTTTTTGCACCTCAGGGCCGTTCATCACGATGTCCTTCTCCTTGTCGGAGAGGTCCTTGTAGGGCGTATCCATCCGGACTCCCAGTTCGCCGGCGACCCTGTACATCCATTGGATGCCCATCTGGTTCCATGCGGTCACCGCCCCCTCTCTGAGGGTTTTGGAATCATCGGGGACCAGTTTGGATTCGTCGATCTCCCTCACCATGCCGGTGCCAGAACATGCGGGACACGCTCCTCCGCTGTTGAAAGCGAAATCCTCGGCGCTCATAGTCGTGAAATGGATGCCGCAGACGGGGCATACGACATTCATGTCGGTGGCAGAATGCGGATCGGGCGGCACCCTGTGGCCGTTCGGGCACTGATAGGATCCGAGGCGAGAGAACATGAGGCGCACTACATTCAGCAGCTCCGTCATTGTTCCGAAGGTGCTCCTTATTCCGGGGACCGCAGGGCGTTGATGAAGCGCCAGCGCAGCCGGTATGTTCTCTATGCTGTCCGCGGCGGCATCCGATGTCTGGGAGATGCGCCTGCGTGTGTAGGTCGACAACGCCTCCAGATACCTGCGCGACCCCTCCGCGTACAGGGTGCCGAGCGCCAGCGACGATTTGCCCGATCCGGATACTCCGGCAATCCCCACGAGCTTCCCCAAAGGCACGTCGATGTCCACATTTTTCAGGTTGTGGACTCTCGCGCCTCTGATCCTGATGCATCTTTCGGAGCAATCCTCGTCCATGCGGGAGCATCGCAAAACCTTGCGATATAGTTGATGAGCAACGCAGAAAGATATCCCGGCGGAGGCGGTTCCGCCGGGGAATGGATTTCAGTAGTGGTCGTAGAGAATGTTCTCGGGAGCGTAGAGGACCCCGTCGCCCTTCTCCACCCTTCCGACGATCTTGGCGTTTCTGTTCTCGGATGCGATGGCCTCGGCCTCGTCCGCAGGAGCGATCATGGCGAATCCCATGCTCATGTTGAGTGTCTGGTAGATCTCCCTGGTCTCGATCTCTCCGATCTCCTGCAGGGCCTTGAAGATGGGGGCAGGCTCTATCGGGTCATCGATGATGTATCTCAGACCTTTCTTCATCCTCAGGATGTTCCTGAGGCCGCCTCCGGTGATGTCGACCAGGCCGTGGACAGTGTGCTTCGAGGTTATTCCCAGCACCTGCTTGACATAGATCTCCGTGGGCGTCAGAAGCTCCTCTCCTACGGACCTGTGGATCCCCTTCACGGAATCCTCGAGGGAGATGTTGTTGGCCTCCAGGACCTTCCTCGCAAGAGTCAGCCCGTTCGAGTGGATTCCGGATGATTTGAGTCCTATGATGAGGTCCCCTTCGGCGCAGGTCTCTCCGGTGATTATGCGGTCCTTCTCGACGTACCCCATGCATGTTCCGGACAGGTCCACGCCGTTGATGATCTCGGGCAGAACCGCGATCTCGCCCCCCACGATCTCCATGTCGGAGAGCTCGGCCCCTTTCTCGAGTCCGATTCCGATCTCCTGCGTTATGCGGGGCTCGGGTCTGTCGATGGCGATGTAGTCGACGAAAGATGTGGGTGTGGCGTTCACGCATATGGTGTCGTTGACGTTCATTGCGATGCAGTCTATGCCGACTGTGTCCCATTTGTCGAGCTCCTCGGCTATCAGCAGCTTGGATCCGACGCCGTCCGTCGCCAGGGTTATGTATCTGTCGCCGAAGTCGATGAGGCTGGCGAACAGTCCGGGGATACGGACCGACTGTCCGAGTCCGTCCCTCTTGTAGCTGACCTTGTCGACGAGGGCCTTGATGGCCTCGGATTTCTGGTCTATGTTCACTCCGGATTTGCTGTATGTCCATCCGCTCATCTGAATATACCGTGATGTCATCGGACAGGTGGGATATTATGGTGCGCGTCGGACCGCGGCAGAAGGGTTGGCGGTTCACTGCTTCTTGCGGTATTTGCCGATGCGTTCGAGCCACATCCGCATGCCCTTCTCATATCCGTTGTCGGACGGGATGTAGAACCGTCTGCCTCTCAGCTCGTCCGGGAGATACTGCTGATCGACGTAGTGGTTCTCGAAGTCGTGGGGGTACTTGTACGTCAGTCCGCGCCCCAGGTCCTTGGCTCCGCTGTAATGGGCGTCTTTCAGATAGGGAGGTATCCCTCCGGTGGGCTCGTTCTTGACGGATGCCATGGCTTCGTTCACGGCCTTGTAGGAGGCGTTGCTCTTGGGCGCGCATGCGATGTATGTGACGGCCTGGGACAGGATTATCTGTGCTTCGGGCATCCCGACGCGCTCCACAGCCTGTGCCGCCGCGACGGCTACGACCAAAGCGTTCGGATCGGCGTTCCCGACATCCTCTGACGCGCAAATCATGATCCTGCGCGTTATGAACTCGGGATCCTCTCCCGCATACAGCATCCTCGCAAGATAGTAGACGGCCGCATCCGGATCCGAGCCGCGCATGCTCTTGATGAATGCGGATACGGTGTCGTAGTGATTGTCGCCTTCGCGATCGTAGTTGAGGACGCGCTTCTGTATGCATTCCGATGCGACATCGAGGGTTATCCTTATGATGCCGTCCTTGCCGGGGGCAGTGGTCAGTGCTCCGAGTTCTAGCGCGTTGAGGGCCGCGCGGGCATCTCCGTTGGCCATGTCCGCCAGGAATCCCACCGCGTCGTCGTCTGCGACGACATTCAGGTTCCCGAGCCCCCTCTCCTTGTCCGCCAGAGCCCTGCGGAGTATCTTCTCCAGGTCCTTCTCGTCCAGCGGCCTCAGTTCGAATATCCTCGACCTGGACACGAGCGCCCTGTTCACCTCGAAGTAGGGATTCTCCGTTGTCGCGCCTATGAGCGTCACGGTCCCGTCTTCCACGAAAGGAAGGAGGTAGTCCTGTTGCGCCTTGTTGAATCTGTGGATCTCGTCGACGAAGAGGATGGTGCGCCTCTCCTCCATGCCGAGGGCGTCCTTGGCCTTCTGCACGGCCTCCTCCATGTCCTTCTTCCCCGCGGTGGTGGCATTGATCTGGATGAAACGGGAATGCGTGGTGTTGGCGATGACCTGGGCGAGGGTCGTCTTCCCGGTGCCGGGAGGACCGTAGAATATCAGGGAGCCTATTCTGTCGGCGCGGATCGCCCTCGACAGCAGCCTGTCTTCTCCGATTATGTGGTCCTGTCCCACCACTTCGTCGAGCGTTCTCGGGCGCATCCTGCTGGCCAGGGGCGCTCCTTTCTCCAGAATGCCCTTTCTCGTGTATTCGAACAGGTCCATGCCCCTCAATCGGGGCCGTCGTATTTACCCGTCGCTCCGCACGGCTTCTCGGCGGGATGCGGGGCCATCCTCCGGACGAGCGGAATCCGACGCCCTTCATCTCGTCGCGGACTTTGAAGAGCAGCGACCGGATGTTTTCCAGATCGGTCTCCCTGCATGTTATTGCTCTGCGGAGGTCCCTGCTGTACCTGCAGCCCGACAGGAATCTGGGAGCGATGCTTTTCATGCGTCCGAGGGCGACCTCCGCGCCCATCTCCTCTATCGTGGCGTCCATGAGCCGGAGGCACCATTCCGCCTGCTGCGACATGGTCGGTTCGGGCAGGATCTCCCCGTTCTTCAGGAACCTGTCTATCTGAGTTATCAGGAAGGGGTTCCCGACGCCTCCTCTGGCGACCATCACCCCCTTCGCTCCGGTGATCTCCATGGCATTGACCGCGTCATCCATGGAGTAGATGTCTCCGGATACGATCAGCGGAACCGGGAGCTCGTCTCCCAATCCGCGGATCAGTTCATGGCGCGCGACTCCGGAGTACTGCTGTGCAACCGTTCTCGAATGGATCGTGACGGCATCGACGTCTGCGGCCACGAGGGCGTCTACGATCGATCTCCAATTCATCCTGCCCTCATCCGGCCCCAGGCGGATCTTCGCGGTCACGGGGATATCGACTGCGTCTTTGATGGTCTTCACGATCCTTCCGCACAGGTCCGGGTCGTCCATCAGCGCCGATCCGGCTCCTGCCCTGATGACCTTCTTCACAGGGCACCCCATGTTCACGTCGACGAATGACGTTCTAGGCTCGAGCTCCAATGCTGCCGTGGCGCCCTTGGCCATCATCTCCGCATCCCCTCCGAAGAGCTGGACTCCCGTGGGCGACACTCCCGATCCTCTGACGAATCTCTTCGATTCCTCGGGATTGAACACCAGCCCCGCGGCGGACACCATCTCCGTGACGGAAGCTCCCGCTCCGAATCCTTCCATGAACGTCCTGTAGCTCACGGATGTATAGCCGGACATCGGACCGAGGACGACCCTTCCGCGGGAGAGGATGCTATCGAAAGACTCCATCACGGGACCGATTCAAAGGAGGTTGATATCGGTGCCGATTGGTAGTATCCGGAAACGGCTCCAATCAGGGTCCGGCGGGCAGTCCAGATAATGGTTTTAAGGCAATCGATGGCGAAACAGCAATCAAGCCTGTCTAGCCATGCGACGGGGCTTGAATCGTCGATTTTAACCGAGAGGGGATGGATCGGTCCCAGTCCCAATGAATTTATAAGGAGGAATTGTAACGCCTCCCTATGGCCGATCTGCACGACCGTTGGGTCGCCGAGAGAAGGAACGAGCACTACTACAAGCTCGCCAAGAAGTTGAACTATCGCTCCAGGGCATCCTTCAAGCTCATCCAGATCGACAACAGATTCCACATCTTCAAGCCAGGAGACGCCGTGGTCGACCTGGGCGCCTGCCCGGGCGGATGGCTTCAGGTCGCCCAGGAGCGCACATGGCCGAACGGCAGGGTCATCGGAGTGGACCTCCGCTACATCAAGCCCATCGACGGGGTGCAGACCTTCGTGGGCGACATAACCGAGGATTCCACCATGATCGAGCTCATGGACCGCTTCGGCGGGAAGGCCGACGTCATTCTCTCCGATATGGCCCCGAATATCGCAGGCCACTATTCCATGGATCATGCCCGGTCCATCAACCTCTGCATGTATGCAGTCGATGTATGCGACCGCATCCTGAAGAAGGAGGGAAAGCTCGTCATGAAGGTCTTCATGGGAGACATGTTCGATTCCCTGATGGATGAGCTCAAGGTGCGCTTCCAGTCCGTGAAGGTCCACTCGCCGGACGCATCCAGAGACACGTCGTCCGAGGTCTATGTCATCTGCCAGGGGTTCTATGCGAAGTCCAACATACGCATGAAGAAGCCCGAGATCCAGGCGAAGGAGCCCGAGTTCAAGGCCAAAGGTGTCAATTTCTGACGCCGGGATTCAATCCCAGAACCTCTTGTTCTTCGCGTAGAGGATCTCCGCGTTCATGATGTCGCGGTAGAACTCGTCCTCGTCCGTGTACATGCTGCGGAGGATGCGGGACGCAGCATCGGGGCCGATGCCTCTTCCGGCCAGGCATATGACTGCGCGTTTCCCGTGTTCGTTCACCAGGTTGGCGTTCCTTGAAAGACGGAGCCTGTCCTTCTTCTCTTGCGCCGTCAGCTCGCTGTGCTTCACGAGGTCGATGTTCTGTCTCTCGTATCCTTTCAGGACCGCTATCATGTTGCCGCCGCAGTGCGGGCAGACGAATCTCTTCGGTGCGTCTCCGACACGGAATCTCCATTGCGAGCCGCAGTTGAGACAGGAAGCGAAGAGGACCTCATCCTCCAGCCTCTTCTTCAGGGCCATGAGGATCGAGTGATCCGCGCGGACGGGCTGCATGAGCTCCTTGGAGCGAGTGATGCCTTCGAGCCCTATCGCCGATATGCCGCCTGCTACGACATCCAGCTCTCCGGATGCGATCATCGATACCACCTTCTCGGAATCTGGTATGTCCAGATCCTCCCAGAGGACCTTGTTCACAGCCTCCTTGTACGCAGGCGTGTCCTTGTGAAGGTCGAACAGCCTGCTGAAGTTCATGAAGCGATGGTCAGCGTCTTTGTCGATGATGCCGAACTTCTTGGCGACGAACACGAATCTCCATCTCAGGAACGAGGAGTTCAGAATAGTCATCCTCGATAGCGCTTCAACGGTTCCCGGCTTCACGGATAGAACGGTCTGCACGATGTCCTCGCGCCTCATGTTGCGGGGAAGCTCGAGGATTATCCTGTATGGATCCGCGGTCATGCCGACGCTCTCGCCCAGGCGGGCGGTCAGCAATGCGGCGTATATCTTGCCTAGCGTTTCGTTGACCCTGCTGCCGAAGCAGCCGTTGACGATCGCCAGACGGTCTCCTACCTCAACCGTGACCGTCCTGTCGGTGGGCATGACGAAGCGCTCGTCCTGTTCTTTCAGGTATTTTGCAACGGTCTCGATGCAGCCCTCGTCTCCGGGATAGTCGCCGAAGTTCCTCAGGCGCCTCATCCTGCCGACTTCCATGGCCACCTCGTACGGGACGGGGATGTCGGAGCCCACCCAGTTGGGCACGGATCCGACGTCGCGGGCCTCTTCGACCAGTATCTCGTCCTCGCGCATCTCGACTATGCGCCAAGTCCTGCCTTTGGCGATGAACATGGCGTACTCCTCGGCGAACGATGCAACGAAGCTCTCGTCGAGGGTTCCGATGATCGCGCGTGTTCCGATATCGCGTATGAGGTATGTGCGCTCGTCGGGTATCATCGAGATGTTGCTGTAGAAGTAGTCCATCCCCTTGCGGCTTCTCTTGAATGTCCCATCGTCCTCCACGAAGACCATCTTGATGGACTTCAGCTGATCCAGGACGTCGGAGACGTCCCCCTTGGTTATGTTCCTGAAGGGCCAGGCCTTCGAGAACACCTTGAACGCCGTGTCCAGGTCGGTCCTTCCGGACATCGTCATGGCTACTAGCTGATTGGCCACCACCGAGAGGGGGCATTCGCGCCCCTCCCAGAACTCCAGCTCCTTGGCGTCGCATCTGCGAGCGATGACCATTGCCTCGGCTACCTCGTCGGGAGCGGTCGCGAGGACTCTGGCACGTATTTTCTCGCCCACGCGGTGACCGGCTCTCCCAGCCCTCTGAATCATGCGGGACACTTGTCTCGGCGAATTGTACTGGATGACCATGTCGGTCGTTCCGACATCGATTCCGAGCTCCAGCGACGATGTGCATATCAGGGCCTTGAGCTCGCCGGATTTGAAACGATCCTCCATCTCCATCCTGGTCTCCTTGGAGAGGGATCCGTGATGAACCTCTATCGGGAGGTTCTCATCGAGGAGATGGTAGCGGGCGGCGAGCCATTCAGCCGTCTCCCTCGTGTTCACGAAGAAGAGCGTGGACCTTCCCGATTCTATTATCTGCTCGGCGCGGACCATGACCCCTATGATGTCCGGATCCCCTTGGAGCCTATCGACTAGCTTGGGATCGTCGACGGGAGGGGGGCATTCGACCCTTATATCGAATTCGCGGAACGTGTCGTGCTTCCTCACATCCACGTCGCGGGTCGGTCCTACGAGGAATCTTGCGACGCTGTCGGTATTCCCGACGGTGGCGGAGAGTCCTATGCGCTGATATTCTCCCGCAATCAGCGCGAGCCTTTCCATCGCGACGCTGAGCTGCGCCCCGCGCTCGGTGTTGGAGAGCTCGTGGATCTCGTCGATGACGAGCCATTCGACGGTTTTTAGGTGCTGGACGAGACGCTTGCCTGTGAAGAGGATCTGCAGCGTCTCCGGTGTCGTTATCAGGATCTCGGGAGGGCTCTGAGATTGAGCGGTCCTCTCCGCCTGGGATGTGTCGCCGTGCCTGACGCCCACCTTTATGCCGAGGGCCTTCCCGTATTCCTCCATCCTGCGGAGCATGTCGCGGTTGAGGGCCCTGAGGGGAGTGACGTAGATGCATCTGAATCCGGCTTTGGCTCCTTTGGTCCTGTAGATCTCGTCCAGGATCGGGAGCATCGCCGCCTCAGTCTTCCCTATGCCGGTGGGTGCTACGAGCAGTATGTTCCCGCCTTTCTGTATCCTTGGGATGACGTCCGCCTGGGGCGGCGTGGGCTCTGTTATGCCTCTGGCCTTGAGCGCTTCGATGAGCTCGGGGCAGAGGCCCTGGAACGGCATGGTTGAGAATTAAGGGTGCCGGGATTGGATCCCGGCTTGATAGTTTCACTCGGCCTTGGGGGCCGCATCCTTGGGCGCGGTGACCTCGAGGAGGACCTGGGACAGATCCATGATCTTGAGCGAGGATCCGCACTTCTTGGCTCCCTGCGTCAGGTTGAGGACGCAGAAGGGGCAGCAGGTCACGAGGACATCGGCTCCGGTGGCCTCGGCATCGTGGATCCTCTCCACGGCGACGGCGGTGGCGAAGTCGTTGAACTGGCTCTTGTAGCCTCCTCCGGCTCCGCAGCACCTGGAGTTCTCCCTGGACCTCTCCATCTCGACGAACTCGACGCCCTTGATCTTCTTGATGACGTTCCTGGGAGCGTCGAAGACGCCCATGTGCCTTCCGAGGTGGCAGGGGTCGTGGTAGGTGACCTTGTGGTTGAACTCGTGGTTGAGGGGCAGCTTCCTGTCGTTGATCAGCTGCTCGACGTACTGGGAGAAGTGGTAGACGTTCTGTCCGACCTTGGCGTAGAACCTGCCGAAGTCGGAGCTGACGGTCTTGTAGCATCCGGAGCAGGTCATGACCATGTCCTTGGCTCCCATGCCGTCCGCCTTCTCGACGACGGTCTCGGCGCAGCCGAGGGACTCGTTGAGGGTTCCGGTCCTTATGAGCGGGGAGGAGCAGCACCATTCCTTGTCTCCGAGGCAGTTCATCTTGACTCCGGCCCTGGAGAGAACGACGACTCCGGCCTTCGCGATGTGCTGCATCCTGTAGGATCCGGTGCATCCGGCGAAGAAGATCACGTCGGGCACCTTGGCGCGCTCGACCTCCTCGGGCCACCAGGCGTCCCTCTTGGAAGGGGGCTCGCCGTAGGGGTTGTGGAACTTGTTGATGTTCCTGGCCATTCCCTTGTGCGCGGAGAGGGGTCCTGCGCCGTTCTGGACGATCCAGGCCCTCATGTCCTCCCAGAAGTCGACGAGGTGAATCTTGGCGTGGCAGACGACCTCGCAGTTGCCGCATCCGGTGCACTTGTACATAGCATCGACGAACTCGGGGCTGAGGGTGACCTCTCTTCCGAGGAGGCCGTCGAGGGCTCCGGTGCCGGCCTTGTCCAGCTGGTTGACGTAGTAGATCTTTCCCCTGGGGGTGACAGACTCCCAAGGGGTCTGGTTGTGCGCCTCGCAGACGTCGACGCAGTATCCGCACTGCAGACAGGCGGTCAGGACTTTCTGGACGCGGGGGAGTTTGATGAACTCCGGCTTCTTGACGTTGATTTCTACCATGAGATGCTCTCCGTGGTGGACGGTCCGACTGCCGTCCCGTTACGGTTTGTCCAGATTCAGTTCATATTTAACCGTTGGCGGTTGGATGCCGCTCTCAACCCTGTTGCAAGTCGAATATTATGAGAATGAATGAGATTATATCTCGGTAATGCGTCCTTGTGCCCATGGATTCGCCGGGACTCTACGATGATTGGACGGGGAACATCGTGAACGGTGTGGACGTCAGATCTCTGGATATAGGGGCCGTCCGTGCCGCCAGAGCCGTTTTCCGCGAGAGATTCCCGGAGAGGGCCGAGGAGATATCCTCGATGGATGATTCGACATTCCTTGCGAGGGCAGGGGTCCTCAAGCGCGGCAAGATCACGGTCGCGGCGCTGATACTGCTCGGAAAACGCGGATCGAATATCCTCCCCTCGACTCTCGGCATCCGCTGGAGGCTCCTGGATCCGGACGGGGCGGTCCAGGATTCGAGGACCTTCCAGGGACCAATGGTGCTCGCGGCGTCCCAGGCCGCATCGACGATCAGGAACTGGACATGCTCTGTCGGCGCAGGGGACGATCGCAGGCAGGTCAGCGCATATCGCAATTCCACGATCCTCGAGGCCGTCAGGAACGCGATCGCGCATCAGGATTACTCGCTCGGAGGACAGATCGATCTCGTCGAGAGGGAGCATGAGTCTGTCTCTGTCATCAGCAAAGGCTCGTTTCCTTCGAGATCGCCCGAATCGTTCATATCCGGTCCTCCCCTCGGAAAGCCATCGCGCAATCAGTTCCTGATTTCCGCCATGGCTGGTCTTGGCCTGGTGCCGGCATCCGGAACGGGGATACGCTCGATGTATGTGTCCCAGGCATCGCGCAGATTCCCCATGCCTGATTTCTCGATCTCGGACGACCGGGTGGAGGTCAGAATAGCCGGATTGAGGACGGGGGCGTATGCCCGTATCCTGGATCTCAGGGGAGATATAGATCTGCGGACCATGATGGATCTCGATCGGTTGTCTAAATCCAGATATGTTCCAGACAGACGCATCAGAGCTCTTTCCCGCAGAGGGCTGGTTGAGGTCATGGACGGGGTGCCGTGCATAGCCTCCGGCGCGGGACAAGACGTCCTCTCGGCATTCGTTATCGGGACGGAGGAGGACGCGGTCATATCGCTGATCGAACGGAATGGATCGGTATCCCGTTCCGATGTGGCCGATATACTGGCCGCCAGGGACTCGAAGGAACTGTCTCCGGAGCAGGTAAGGGTCAAGGCGACGAACCTGCTTCAATCCATGCGCCGCAGAGGGCTGGTGGAGAAGGCCGACGGAAGCACGCGTTCGGCGCGCTATGTGAAGTCGGGATGCGAGAATCGGGATGGTGGGCCCGGCCGGATTTGAACCGACGGCCATCTGGTTATGAGCCAGACGCTCTACCTGCCTAAGCTACGAGCCCGGATGGTCCCTCATCTACGTTCCGATTAAAAACCTATCGAACGAAAAACCATCGAGCGGAATGTCAATCGGAAGGTAAAGGAAGAATGGCGCCGCCACACGGATTTGAACCGAGGACCTTGTGATTAACAGTCACACGCTCTACCTGCTGAGCTACGGCGGCTTGTAGGATTGCGTGAATGAAGATGGTGTATAAAAACATATTGTTGCGGAAAACCACATCATTCACATTTTCCTTGCTTTTTCGAGTGTTTTTTCTTCTTTTCCTTGATTTTCGCATCGTTCTTGCACTTCTCGGTGTCCATCCTGCCGAACAGGATCTCGCGCGATTCGAATGCGCGTTTCCCGAGTATCTTGCCCTTGGGGGTGAGCGTGTACGTCTTCGTCAGGCGCTGTTCGGATTTCACATGCGATTCCATCAGGCCGTTCTCCACCAGCTCGTCGGCCGCATCCTTCACGGTCTTGTAGTTGGTGCCGATGCGCAGCAGTTCGGTCGCCATGATCTCTTTGTTCTCGTAGACAAGCGACAGTATGTCTACGACGTATCTTTTGGAAAGGAGCGATTGGTAATCCGCAACCATCGATTCTGCGAATCGACGCTCCGTATTTAATATTAGACCGGGCGGGCGCCCGTGCGGCACTGAACACGTACGCGGGCGCGTGCGCCCGTGGGAAGTCTTAATAGGGGGATGCATGCATTGCGACCCGATTCAAATGAAGGTTGATGTAAAGTACGGAAAGGACGGGGTCCAGGAGACGGAAATCCCCGATCCGAACTACATCGGCACGTTCTATCCAAAAGATGTCGTCTGCGGGGATCCCGACGAGGTCATCGTGGACTCGATAGAGCATCCGCTCGGATACAGCTCCATGGCCGAGTTCCTCGACGGCGGGAAGGATATCGTGTTCATAGTCAACGACGGCACCCGTCCCACGCCTACTGCCAAGGTACTCGATGCTCTTTCGAAGAAGATGGACCTGAGGGCCGCCAGATACCTCATAGCGACCGGGACTCACAGGGACATGACGCCCGAGGAGTATTCGTTCGTTTTCGGATCCCACTACGAGGAGCTGAAGGACAGGATATTCTGCCATGATGCCAGGAAGTCCGAGTGCGTCAACTTGGGGACGTCCAAGAACGGCACCCCTATGGAGGTCAACAAGATGGCCGTCGACGCGGACAGGCTTGTCATCATCACCTCCGTCGAGCCCCACTATTTCGCAGGATACACCGGCGGCAGGAAGTCCTTCCTTCCAGGGGTTGCCTCCTATCGTACCGTCGAGGCCAATCACAAGCTCGCGATGAGCCCGAAGGCCCAGTCTCTGGCCCTCGAGGGCAATCCCGTCCACGAGGATATGATGGACGCTCTCGAGATAATCAAGGGCAAGAAGATCTTCTCCATCCAGATGGTCCTCGACCGCCATCAGAACATCTACAAGGCCGTTTCCGGAGACCTCAACGCCGCGTTCTCCGAAGCCATAGGCTATGCGAACGAGGTGTTCTCCGTGCCCATACCTGAGAAGGCGGATGTCGTCATCTCTGTCGCGCCGTATCCGATGGATGTGGACCTTTACCAGTCTCAGAAGGCCCTCGACAACGGCAAATGGGCTCTTAAAGAGGGCGGCAAGATCGTCATGGTCTCCAAATGCAGGGAGGGAACCGGAAGCGATACGTTCCTCAAGCAGCTCTCTTCATCCAACGATCCCGAGAAGGTGCTGGAGAATCTCAGGGCCGAGTACAAGCTCGGCTACCACAAGGCGGCCAAGATGGCGGAGATCGCCACATGGGCCAGCATCTGGGCTGTCACCGATCTGGATCCGGAGCTGCTCAGAGGCGCGAACATAACCCCCTTCCCCTCAGTCCAGGCGGCCGTGGACGAGGCCCTCGGCGAGAACCCGTCCGCGAGGATTATGGTGCTCATGGACGGAAGCGTCACCATCCCCAGATTGGAGTGAGAATCATGTCGGAAAGTAAGGAGTTCAAGGTGGACAACCTTGAGAAGGTAAGGAAGGCAGTCAACGTCTGCACCATGTGCGGCTTCTGCAAGAGCGTCTGCCCGTCGTTCAAATCCATCGGATGGGATTCCGCCCTCTCCAGAGGGCGCATCGTGCTGACATACGGGCTCCTCACCGGGGAGCTTCAGCCCGACGAGTCTCTGGTCAGGAACATGTACACATGCACCACATGCGCGGACTGCGTCCGCAGGTGCCCGTCCAAAGTGGAGATCGTGGATATCATCGAGCTCTGCCGTGCGGATCTCGTCAAAGCGGGATGCATCCTGCCCAAGCACGAGGCCATGTGCAGGAACATCCTGGAGACCGGGAATCCCTTCGGCGAGAGGATGAGCAGAGAGGAAGCTCTCGGAAGAAAGCCCCACAAGGCGAAGATCGGCTATTTCGCCGGCTGCACCGCCACCTATCGTTCCAAGGAGACTGCGAGGGCTACCATGTCCATCCTCGGCAAGCTCGGAGTCGATTTCACGACCCTGGATGAGACCTGCTGCGGATCCGTCATGCAGAGGGTCGGATGGCCTCAGGAGGACGTCACCAGGCTCATGCAGGCCAATGTCGATGCCATCAAGGCCATGGGGGTCGAGACTCTCGTCCTGTCCTGCGCCGGGTGCTACAGGATGTTCAAGCACGAGTATCCCAAGTACGTCGATGTCCCGTTCGAGGTTCTCCACATAACCGAGTTCTTGGCCGACAAGGATCTGGATCTCAAGCCGGTCGAGGGCGTGGTCGCTACATACCACGATCCGTGCCATCTCGGAAGGCACTGCGGAGTCTACGAGGCCCCCAGGCAGGTCATCTCGAAGATCCCCGGACTCCAGTTCAAGGAGATGCAGTACAACAGGAAGACCAGCCACTGCTGCGGAGGCGGCGGAGGCGTCCGTTCCGCATATCCAGAGGAGGCGATGGACATCGCGTCCACCAGGCTGGACGAGGCGGACTTCGCGGATCTCCTCATAACATGCTGCCCCTTCTGCGTCAACAATCTGAGCGCTGCGAAGGGGGAGCGTGACATCCGCGTCAGAGATCTCGTGGAGCTCATCGACGAGCTGATGTGATTTGGAGAACGCATTCAGGAGGCCCCCTTCGGGGCCTCCCCTCGTCATGGGGATTCTCAATGTCACTCCCGATTCATTCTCCGACGGAGGGAGATGGAACGATGTCCGCACCGCCGTCCGTCACGCGTTCGACATGGTCGACCAGGGTGCCGACATCATCGACATAGGCGGAGAGTCCACAAGGCCGAATTCCCTTCCGGTATCGTCGGAAGAGGAGCTGTCCAGATTGGAGCCGGTCCTGAGGGAGCTGATCCCCTCGATCGACGTGCCCGTCTCCGTTGACACCATGAAGGCGGATGTGGCGGAGCGCTGCATCGGTCTGGGTGCCGACATAGTGAACGATGTCAATGGCCTGAGGGGCCCCGGCATGGTGCAGCTCTGCGCATCCACGGGCGTCTATGCCGTTATCATGCATATGAACGGCATGCCGAGGACGATGCCCCCCTCCATGGGAGGGGATTTCATGGAGGACATACGCGGATTTCTGAGGGAGCGCACCTCGGCTGCCCTGGATGCGGGGATGGACAGGAACCGTATCATCCTGGATCCGGGAATCGGATTCGGCAAGGATCCGGATGAGAACTATAGGATATTGAACAGCAGTTCGTTCTTCTCTGACGGATATCCCGTACTGTCCGCTTCTTCGAGAAAGAGGTTCCTGGCGGTCAAGTATCCGGGCATGGATCGCGACGAAGCTTCTGCCGAGGCCGCAGTGGCCGCAGCCAGATCCGGGGCGGATGTCGTCCGCGTGCACGATGTGGCGAGGACCCGCCTCAGACTTTCAGAATCACTCCGACCGCTATGACGACGGCCATGACGATGATGGCCGATCCCCAGAAGCGGTATTCCTTCATTTTTTCCGATCTGCGGCGTTCGGATTCCTTCTTCCTGCATTCCTCGTTGCAGAACTCCTCTCCGAACGGGATGGGATCTCCGCAGTAGATGCAATGCGAGTGCTCAGGAAGTCTCAGGCCGGCGACCATGCGCGAGGTATAACTTTGCTAATAGATAAATCGTAACTGGGCTCCTTATCAACGGCGTATCTCCTCTTCGAAATGCCGAAAGGCGGGAGAAGCTAGATGTTCGTCACTTTGTTCAATCGTATGATGGGCTCGAGGATGAAGGTGGACCTGGATCCGGATGAGAAACTCCGTGATATAGTGGACGTGGCCTCGGATGCATGGGGTGATGTGATGGGTGTCGCCCTCAGGGATGGCTATTCGATACTGAATCAGGATTCCACCATAGGATGCAGCATTCGCGACGGAGATGTCGTGGAGCTTCTGCCCGATCCTTTCGGCGGAAGCCGATGGAATGATATACGGCATACGTGTCGCGGGTCCGCGAAGGTGGAACCTCTTGTCAGGAAGGATGGGAACTTGTGCGGACGTCCTGTTCGCTCCGGGGGCTATGGCATCGTTGCTCGATGCGGTCGAAGAGCGGGCCGATCACGGAGGGCTTTCCGGGCGCATTGAGTCCGATGGCAAGGGGGAATATAGGTATGTCACCGGAGCAGGCAGGGCCGAAGTCGGCATGTTCTTCCGTTCGGAGGGAACCGAAGCAGACGATTCGATGGCGTCGAAGGTGAGGACCGAACTCGGAGAGGGGGCCCTCGTGGTCATCGACCCGGATGTCGGAGAGCTCGCCGTATACCTTGTCGATTCGGAAGGCTGCAGGATGGCATCTGCGCTGATGTCCGAATGAATGGTCAGACCCAGATTGCATGACGGCGGCGCATCTCGTCCTCCGTTATCCCCCGTCTCTCCATTATCTCGCTGATTATGCTATCGAAGAGCAGGATGGAGGAGTCTTCGAAGATAGTACCCAAAGGCGCGACGCTGCGTATGCTTTCGTCGTCAGGGATGCGCATGGCGATGGCGATGTCAGAAGAATTGGTCAGAGGACTGTCCGCCGTTCCAGTTATGCAGACGACCTCTGATCCGATGCGTTTCGCGATGCGAGCGGTCTGGACCACGGAGGATGTCTTGCCCGTGTAGGATATGAGGATGGTGAGGTCCTCTTTCCCGATTATCGGAGTCGTCATCTCTCCGACGAAATGGACATCGAGGCCGAGCTGGACCAGGCGGACCGCGAACAGCTGTCCGGCCAGCCCAGACCTCCCAGAGCCGTAGATGAAGATCTTGCGGCAGTCGAGGATTCCGTCGACCAGGGCCCCTCTCGAGGCAGGATCGACCGATTCGACGGCGATCTTGCAGTTCGCCAAGATGCCGTCGATGGCCTTCAAATCACTCACCGGACGCAGGCGCGAGCTCCGCCTTCCTCTTCTCTCTGAGGTCGCGGGCGGCCTTCTTGGTGAGGATCCTCTCCATGATGATCCTCATGTACATGGCGTCGTGCTCCAGAAGAGGAGAAGTCGATATGATGGTGCAATCCGGCTTCATCTCGGACAGGGCTTCGGCGAGCGGCTCGAATTTCAGGTCTCCCTTCTTTATCGGCGTGAGCCTCTTCTCGTTGCCATCCGCATACTCCACGCCCGCGAATGCTGTGTGGAGGTTGCCCTTGCAATGCGGTGCGACCTGTTCCATGAGGTCTAGGAAATCGTCGGCCTCGAGGAGACTTCCGTTCGTGCGGGAGTGGTGGTGCGAGAAGTTGATGACCGGTGTGAGACCGTCGATGTCGTCGCAGATGTTCAGGACCTGCTCGAGGGAGCCGAAGACATCCTCCTGTCCGGTGATCTCGATCCCCAGCCTGGGTTTGAGGCCGCATCCCTTCCACCAGTCGACGATGGCGCCTATATTATTGTATATGTTCTCGTCCACAACGTCCCTGTCGCGCCCTTCCTCGTATATCCCGAGGCTGGTGACGACGATGTCTCCGTCGAGGGCGTTCATGATCAGGCCCGCGTACCTGATGCTGTCCATGCAGGAATACGTGAGATCGTCGTCTCCGCCCAGGTCCATGTAGTAGGGAGTGTGGATGGACAGGTTGACGTCGAGCCTCTTCGCCATATGGCCGATGTAGCCTAGTTCGCCGAACGTCTTCGAAACGGGCGAGGGCATCATGAGAAGATCGTCGTCCTCTTCGATGGGTTCCGAAGGGTCATCTATGGGATCCCCGTCCCTCAGAATCTCGACCACGAAGTCCTCCGTGATGTCGTTGATTGTAAGGCCGATCTCCTCGTCCTCCGGAGGCCTCGGGAAGACGCCGGCGCGAACCATCTGAATCTCCAATGCGCTCAGACTGAGATTGTGGACATCCTCTATGCCGTCCTTCAGCGTGCGTCCCTTGCAGGACAGGGGTATTCCAGCAGGACCGAACCTTATCATATGGTCCGCTAATCCTGATATGGTAGATAATGGGTTCGCCCTTCCTCTTCCGAAGTTGGCATGGAGAGCCTGGATGGTTTTCCAATACCATTATAAACCGAATGAAAGTCATATCAGCATGAACGGAGGCAGGATCGTCGCCATAGCTAGCGCAATGCTGGCCGTCGTTTCGCTCATCGTGGCGTACTTCTACTACGAAGGGATAATGGCAGTTGTATCGCTGTTCGCACTGGTGTTCGGAACCGTGGCGTCGAAGCGCTGCTCCGCCAAGACCAACAAGTACATCATGGTGGCCGCGGCGATGGCGCTCATCTGCACGGTCCTGTCGGTCACGGTTCTGAGCCAGGGAAATTTCAGCGAGGGCGGACATCCGACGACGTTCTGGTTCGTCCTCATAGGGCTGGTCCATACCATCCCCGTCGTCCCGTTGACGTTCTCCGCCTACACGGTCATCGCGTCGGTCTCGGGAGCATCTTACAACTGGGCCGTCGTGAGGGGCCTCAGCCCGTTCATAGGGATGGGCATGGAGGTTCCGGGATTCGTCCTCGAGTATGTGTTCGAGGGAGCGGACAACTGGATGACCGACAACGGATACATCCTCTACCACTTCCTGATGACCGCACTGGTGATGCTCGTGTTCTCCTACATCGGCTCGTCGCTCATGAGGAAGCACAGGGTCATCATCAACGAGAGCGGGGAGTGTGCCCTATGACGCTCACGGCGGAGGAGGACAGGAAGGAGCGCCGCATGGCCTGGGCCATGCTTGTAGGGTGCCCCGCATCGTTCCTGTTCCTGTCGGTGTTCTCATTCATCGGCGTGATGCCTGGTATAGCCGCAGGGCATCCGGCCATCTATCTGGAGATGACGTGCTTCGCATGGGCTCTCGTCTCCATGATCCTGCCGGCGCTTAGGCTTATGAATCTCGTGTCCCTGCCGCCGGCGATCCTGGCGGTCATCTACGGGAACATGTACTTCTACGTCCTGTCGCTCAACGTGGGCCTCTACATGAACGTCAGCTGGTGGGGCGACATGGGGCATGTCATATCATCGACCATAGTATCGATGATAGTCTTCATCGCCCTCTGCATCATCGAGTGCAAGTCTCCTCCTCATGTGACGTTCGGCAACAGAGCCGGGATGGCTGTGATGCTGTTCCTCGTCGCACTGAGCTTCGGAGGCATATGGGAGATGATGGAGGGATTCGCAGACTTCGCCGGAGGCGATTCGTACATGGTCTACGGAGCGAACGATACCATGGGCGATCTGACTGCGGACCTGATAGGGGTGATGATTGTCACCTTCTGCGCATACTACTATCTCGGTAAGCACAGTGCGGAGGATCTCGTATCGGATATAAGGTTCGGAAGGGATGCTTTCGAGATAGAAGGTGGAAGTGATGACTCCTGACGTCCTCCGGGAGGCCCTCTGGGGAGACGGCGACAGGCGCACGCGCACGGTCATAATCATACTATTCTTCATTGCCTGCGTCGGGTACCTGCTGTCCGTGCGCTGTCTGGACATCGAGACGGAAGTCATCCGCGACAGGTTCGCCAACGCGGAGACGATATTCTCCGGAGTCTTCCCTGTCACGGAGTATCCTCCGCTGATCCTGGTGTTCATCGCGATTCCGCGCGTGTTCGGATCAACCCCCTGGGGCTACGAGGCGGCCTACGTTGCGCAGATGTTCGTCTTCATGGTCATAGGCCTCCTGCTGACGAGCAGGCTCGCGGAGAGGCTGGAATGCAGCCGCAGGAAGGCGATGCTGGCATATGCGGTCATGACATTGCTGATGCTGGAGTTCGTCCTGGATCGCTTCGACATGATCGTCATGGTCTTCACACTGGCGTCTTTCCTGATGCTTGTCGAGAAGAGGTATGCATGGGCCTTCTCGCTGCTGGCCATGGGAACCCTTCTCAAGGTCTATCCCGCGATACTCCTTCCTCTGTACATAGTGTATCTGATGAACGGAGGCCGCGCCAGGGAGGCCGCCGAAGGCTTCGTGGTCTTCATCCTCACAGGCGTCGCGGTCATGGCGGTGTGCCTGGTGCTCGAACCGAATGCCCTGACGAACTTCCTGGGGTACAACGGATACAGACCCCTCCAGATCGAGTCGTTCGCGGCGTCGGCCGTGTACCTTCTGTCGATGCTCGGACTCACCGAAGTGTGGATCCAGCCGTCCACCGCCGAGGGCAGCTTCCTCTCCGATAATCTGAGGGGGCCGCTCCCGGACGAGGTCGCATCGTTCCTCCTGCCGCTCCTGGTAATCGCGGTGGCAGCCGTCTGGCTGGCATACGCGTGGATCTGCCGTCGCGAAGGCGGCAGCTGTGATCTGCGCCTTCTATCGCTCGCATGTCTCGGGTGCATGCTGGTGTTCCTCGTGGTGAACAAGGTCTTCTCGTCGCAGTACATGATCTGGATAATCGGACCGGTCGTATGCGCGACGCTGCTCTGCGAGGAGTCGTTCGGCAGGAGGATCCTCGCTCTGACGACCGCATCCCTTGTTCTCACCCAGATCAATTTCGCCTACAATGTGGGATACCTGGGCGGAGGAGTCAATATCGATGATTTGGGGATGGCGGTTCTCGCGATCCGCAATCTGGTCGTCTTGGCTATGCTCATCCTTGTCGTAAGGGCCATCGTGGTCCCTCCGGAGACTCCGGAGAAGGCTGGAACCGCCCGTGTCGTCATGGTTAAATAAGAGCACCAGTTAGTCCGAGATGCTCTTCAGAGCCGATGAATGATGAAGGTGCCTTTGAGCACCGGAAAGAGGTAATTGAAATGTCCGTATACGTGAAATTCGAGACGCCCAAGGAGATTTCCGACAAAGCCTACTCCCTCGCCGAGATGGCAAGGGACGGCGGCAAGATCAAGAAGGGAACCAACGAGGTTACCAAGGTCGTCGAGCGCGGCAACGCCGCCATCGTCATCATGGCCACCGATGTCGAGCCCCCTGAGATCCTGGCCCACATGCCCGCTCTCTGCGACGAGAGGAACGTCCCCTACGTCTACGTTCCCAGCAAGACCGAGCTCGGTGCCGCCATCGGCCTCGACAAGCCCACCGCTTCCATCGCAATCATGGATGTCGGAAAGGGAAAGGCCCTCTGCGACGAGATCGCTCAGGCAGTCAAGACCCTGAAAGGCTGAAGGTGAGCTGAATGGTAGACACCGACAGCATACCCGCCGAGGTCGTCGAGGTCATCGGCAGGACCGGAATGACCGGGGAGGCAACCCAGGTCAAGGTCCGTGTCCTCGATGGTCGCGACAAGGGCAGGATCATCACCAGGAACATCATGGGTCCTGTCAGGATGGGCGACATCCTCATGCTGAGGGAGACGTCCAGAGAAGCCAGGAAACTGGGCATGAGGTGATTCAGATGGTAGACACCACCAGGAAATGCTCCTTCTGCGGAGCCTCCATCGAGCCCGGAACCGGGAAGATGTACGTCAAGAAGGACGGGACCATCCTGTTCTTCGAGAGCAACAAGTGCTACAAGAACATGGTCGAGCTGAAGAGGGTCGCCAGGACCACCCTCTGGACCGAGAAGGCCCACGAGGAGAAGGCTACCAAGCTCAAGGCCATGGAGAAATCCGCCGAGAAGTCGGAGTGATTGGCATGGCGATGGAGCAGACGTACCTCATGGTCAAGCCCGACGGAGTCCAGCGCGGACTCTGCGGGGAGATCGTGTCCCGCTTCGAGAAGAAAGGCCTCAAGATCGTCGGAATGAAGATGATGACGATCTCCAAGGAGGTCGCCGAGAACCACTACGGCGAGCACAAGGGGAAGCCCTTCTTCACCTCCCTGATCACGTACATCACCTCCGGACCCGTCCTTGCGATGGTCCTCGAGGGAGAGAACGCGGTCTCCGTCTGCAGGGGAATGATGGGCAAGACCAACCCTGCCGACTCCGCTCCCGGAACCATCCGCGGCGATTACGCGATGGTCACCGGAATGAACATCATCCACGGATCCGATTCCGTCGAGTCCGCCAAGAGGGAGATCTCCATCTTCTTCAAGCCCGAGGAGCTCGTTTCCTACGAGAGGACCTCGGACGCATGGATCTACGAGTGATCCGAAACCCTTTCCCAAACCATTTAACTCGATTCCATTAGAGGTGTCGCTTATGGCCATAAGGCAACCGGTAGTCAGCGTTCTGGGTCATGTGGATCACGGCAAGACGAAGCTTCTCGACCGTATCAGGGGCACCTCGGTGCAGGCCAGGGAGGCCGGCGCCATCACCCAGCACATCGGAGCCACGGAGGTTCCGATAGAGCACATATACAAGATGTGCGGGAAGCTGATAGGCTCCAAGAAGTTCGATGTTCCCGGTCTTCTCTTCATCGATACGCCGGGCCATCAGTCCTTCGTCACACTGCGTGCCAGAGGCGGCTCCCTCGCGGACCTCGCCGTTCTGGTTATAGATATCAAAGAAGGTCTGATGCCGCAGACGATCGAGTCCATCCGCATTCTGAGGCAGTACAAGACCCCGTTCGTCATCGCCCTCAACAAGATCGACACCATAGAGGGGTGGATCAGCGAGGACGGCAGGCCCTTCGTTCTCTCTGAGAAGATGCAGCAGGAGCATACCCGCGAGGTCTTCGAGCAGAAGATGTACAACGTCATCTCCCAGCTTGCTCAGGAGGGCATATCTTCCGACAGGTACGACAGGATCGACGATTTCACCAAGGCTGTCGCCCTGGTGCCGATCAGCGCCAAGGAGGGGGAAGGGATACAGGACCTGCTTCTCGTCCTTATCGGTCTGGCTCAGCGCTTCCTCGAGACGCAGCTCGAGAAAGGGGAGGGTCCCGGCAAGGGCACCATCCTGGAGATCAAGGAGGAGCGCGGGCTCGGCAAGACCCTCGATATGATCCTGTATTCGGGAACGCTCAAGAAGGGGGACACGGTCGCCATGGGCACCCGCGGAGCTCCCGTCGTCACCAAGATCAAGGCTATTCTGAAACCCAAGCCGCTGGATGAGATCCGCGACCCGAGGGACCGCTTCGACTCGGTCAAGGAGCTCCACGCCGCCGCCGGAGTGAAGATCTCCACGCAGAACTGCGAAGGGGTCATCGCCGGTGCGCCGATCATCGTGGTCAAAGGCCCGAACGATCCCGCCATAAAGGCGCTGGCCGAGGAGACCAGCATCAAGATCGAGACCCAGGAGAACGGTGTCACCATCAAGGCCGACGCCATCGGATCCCTGGAGGCCCTGGCTTACGAGGCCAAGGCCCATGACATCCCGATAAGGAAGTACGGCATCGGGGAGATCACCCGCAGGGACATCGTCGAGACCGCCTATGCGGACAAGAAGAACTGCGTCATCCTGGGATTCAACGTTTCGCTTTCCAAGGATGCCGAGGCCGAGCTCGCGAACCACGAGGACCTCAAGGTGTTCACCAACCAGATCGTCTATCAGCTCATCGACGATTACGTCGAATGGGTCGAGGACTGCAAGAAGCAGACCGACACGGACAAGAGGTCCGTGTTCTCGTTCCCTGCCAAGTTCATGGTGCTTCCCAACTGCACGTTCCGCGCCAGCAAGCCCGCCATCGTGGGCGTCCGCGTCCTCGCGGGAAGGATCCGCCCCGGAGAGAACCTGATCGGTCCCGACGGGCGCGATCTGGGCAAGATCAAGAGCATCCGCATCGGAGAGGATGTCCAGAAGGAGGCCAAGCAGGGCGACGAGGTCGCCGTGGCCATAGAGGGCATCACAGTCGGCAGGCAGCTCAACGAGGAGGACGTGGTCTACGTCGATCTGATCGAGTCCGGATACAAGCAGCTCCAGCAGCTCGATCTCACCGCCGACGAGAAGATGGTCATGGACGAGACCGTGGCCATCAAGAGGAAGGAAGAGCCCTTCTGGGGTATGTGATCGGGGATTCCCGTGACATATCTCACGGTCCCCTTCTTCACATACGTATTCTCCATACTGCCGGTATGGCCGCTGTGGTTGGCGACGAACCTCGCCGCGATGTATCTGCTTCTGTTCAGGGAGCGCTTCGATCCCCGCACGTTCGTTTTCTGGGTCGCGATAGTCTTTGTGCTGCCCTTCCTGGGCTTCCTGCTGTATCTCGGATGGGGGTCAACCATCGCTTTGCGCAGAGATGGTGCCCGCAAGGAGTCCGAGGACCGCAGATTCATGCAGGGGGAGTCGGACGATGTTCCTGAGCCCTGCCGCCGCATGGCCTCCGCCATGTCCTCTTCGGGAGCAGACATCTGTACAGGGGGCAACAGCGCGTACCTCCTGTGGAGGGCCGATGAGGCCTTCCAGTCGATGATGCGCGACATCTCCGGAGCCGCCCGCTCGGTGCATCTGGTGCTGGTCCGCCTACCGGCCGGGGACCACGGCCGCAGGTTCGTCGACGTCCTGTGCAGGAAGGCCGCCGAAGGAGTGGATATACGCATCATCACGGACAGGCTGGGCTTCGGCCGCACCCATGGTCTGCACCGTCTCAAGGCGGCGGGAGTAAGGCACAGCACGTTCCATTCGCCGATCCATGCGGCATTCTCGTTGAAACCCGTCAATCGCTGTCTCAGAGAGATCTGCGCGATCGACGGCCGCCTCTCGTATTGCGGCATGGGTTCGTACGTCAGGATCGAGGGACCCGCATCGGAGAGGCTGGACCGTCGCTTCATGGCTGATTGGGCCCATGCATCCGGCGAGGACGTGTCCGTTCCGGAAGCACTCCATGCGGAATGCGCGGGCGACTGCAATGTGCAGGCTGTCCAATCCGGGCCCGATTCGCAGGGAATGCCCATGCTCAACGGCTTCTCCGAGATGATAGCCGGAGCGAGGAAGACCCTGTACATGGCATTCCCCTACCTGGTTCCCGAGGACGAGGCCTACAGCGCGATCAAGCAGGCCGTAATAGCGGGAACCGACGTGAGGATCCTGATTCCGATGGAATGCAGTCATTGGTATCAGCGCTGGAACACGCTGTCGGCCGCCAATCCTCTGATCGAGGCAGGCGCCCACGTCTATTTCTCCAGGAAGGCTACGGTCAGATCGATCGCCGTGGCGGACGGTCGCATCTGCGTGGTCGGATCCGGATTGTACAATACCCGTTCCATGTGGGCGGACTACGGCGAGAATGTCGTCGTTTATTCCGAAGCTCTCTCCGCCGAAGCGGTGGGACGCTTCATGGACGACTTCGAGGGGGCTGTAGAGTGCGAGCCCGACGAGTACAGGCGGCGCTCCTTCATGGATAAGCTCCGCATCTGCATCGCGAGGCTGTTCATGTTCCTGAACCGATGCGGTCTTTCTTTTTCAATACCTTTATAAATATCTCTTTAATAGCCGACGCCACAGGTGTTCAAATGGCAGACTTCAAAGTCATCGTGAACGATGTAAAGACTGGAAAGTCCTACAACATCGCCGTCACCGGTCACCACGCGAACTCTCTGATCGGCGTAAGCATCGGAGAGGTCGTTGACGGAGTGTTCGTGGGCCTCCCCGAGTACAAGCTGAAAATCACCGGCGGATCCGACAAGAACGGAACCCCCATGAGGGGAGACCTCCCCGGCAACAAGAGGATCAAGCTCCTTCTGGCCGACAGTCTCGGATTCCACGAGAAGTACCCTGGCGAGAGGAAGAGAGTCGCTATCCGCGGCAAAACGATCTCCGATGCGATCGTCCAGGTCAACATGAAGGTCGTCGAGTACGGGTCCAAATCCATAGAGGAGATCCTCAACCCCGCACCCGAGGGCGAGGCTCCCGCGGAGAACTGATGAAAGTACCGAAGCAGCCCGAGATCAATATCGGGATGATAGGGCACGTCGACCATGGGAAGACGACCCTTACCAAAGCCCTCTCCGGAGAGTGGACGGACCGTCACTCCGAGGAACTGAAGAGAGGCATCTCGATACGTCTCGGATATGCTGATGTAGCGTTCTACAAGTGCCCGAACTGTCAGGGCGCGGCCGCCTACAGCACCAGCAAGAAGTGTCCCAACTGCGGTGCGGACACGGAGTTCCTCAGGGCGGTGTCCTTCGTGGACGCACCCGGACACGAGACGCTCATGGCCACCATGCTGTCCGGAGCGGCCCTCATGGACGGAGCTCTTCTGCTGGTTGCGGCCAACGAGAAGTGCCCCCAGCCCCAGACCAAGGAGCATCTGATGGCCCTGTCGATCATCGGCATCGACAAGATCATCATCGTACAGAACAAGATCGATATCGTCACCCGCGAGCAGGCGATCGAGAACTACAAGCAGATCAAGGAGTTCGTGAAAGGCACCATCGCCGAGAACGCTCCGATCATTCCGATCTCCGCCAACCGCGGCGTCAACATCGACATGCTCATCGAGGCGATCGAGGAGCACATCGTGTCCAAGATCAAGAGGGACCCCGACGCATCCCCGCTGATGCATGTGGCCCGTTCCTTCGACATCAACTCCCCTGGTACCAAGCCGGAGGATCTGAAGGGCGGAGTCCTCGGAGGAAGCCTCATGCAGGGTACGCTCAAGGTCGGAGACGACATCGAGATCGCTCCGGGAAGGAAGACCGAGGTCGCCGGAAAGGTCGTCTACGAGAACATCACCGCCAAGGTCCTGTCTCTCGAGGCGGGCGGAAGGAGCGTCAAGAAGGTCGTTCCCGGAGGACTCATCGCGATCGGTACCGGACTGGATGCCGCCATGACGAAGTCCGACGGACTCACCGGAAGGGTCATCGGACGCCCCGGAGAGCTCCCCAAGGTCGTGCACGACTTCGAGATGAAGACCGTTCTGCTGGACCGCGTCGTCGGATCCTCCGCGGAGCTGTCCGTCGATGAGATCAAGAGCAACGAGCCTCTCATGCTCAGCGTCGGAACCGCCACAACGGTCGGCGTCGTCAAGAGCGCCAGGAACGGTTCGGCGGAGGTCTCTCTGAAGATCCCCGTTTGCATCCTTCCCGGCCAGAGGGTCGCCATCTCCAGACGCATCTCCAACAAGTGGAGATTGATCGGTTACGGTATCGTCGAGCAGTGATCGTCATGCAGACGGTCGTGCTCGACACAAACGCCTTACTGATGCCTTTCGAGATCAGGATAAACCTGGACCTCGCCCTAAAGGATCTTCTGGGCGAGGCCAGGGTGCTAGTCCCCGGGCCTCTTGTCGGGGAGCTGAAGCATCTGGACCACAGGTACGCCGGCGCGGCTCTGGCATTGGCCAGGAAATACGAGATAGTCCCCACGGAGATGACCGGGGACAGCGCCGTCGTGGAGCTTGCCAAGAAGGAGGGCGCCTACGTGCTCACCAACGACAAGGAGCTCCGCAGACGCCTGAGGAAGGAGAGGATTCCGCTGATCTATCTCAGATCGGGGACCCATCTCACTCTGGAGACCTACTGATCAGATCAGAGGCGAGGGGGGATCCTCCTTCTGCGAGGGGTCCCACGGCTTCTTTCCGGTGATCTCCAGCCTTCTCTCTATGAGTTTCTTCCCGGCCTCGGTGACTCCGAGCACGGGTATGCCGCTTCCTGCGATGAGGAGGTCCTTGCGCTCCTTCGCGATGGCGCGGATGTTCTTCGAGGCGCACGCCGTTATTATGTCGCATACCTCGAAGGCCTTCGTGGCATCCTCGGGGCTGGTTCCCGAGGTGTGCACGAGGGCGATGACGGCATCCTTGTGGCGTCCGCGGATCTCCTCCGCCTCTGCGACGGATGCGGTCGTGACCGCCACCTTCCTGTATCCCATGGCGTAGGCCTTCTCGACACCAGCAATCATGTCGATGGGAGTCTTCTCCGGATCGAGCACGTTCCCGGGTCCGACGGCCTCTATCACTTTGGCGATCGGCGTCGTTTCCCTTATCCCTGAGATCCTTCCGCCCAGTCCTTGGACGATGTCCGGCTGGGTGACGACCGCGGTGCCGCAGCCGTCGGCGGCGAGGACGACGGCATCGAGCACGCCGTCGGAGAGCCCGGTGCTGAGCGTTTCGGAGACTCCGAAGGACAGGAAGTCCTTCATGGAGGTCTCCCTCGAATCGGTGCACATCCCGAAGGCCCCCATGCGGTACTCTATGTTCTGCTTGACCGCTTCCGGCGTGAGCTCCTTGATGCCCCTGTACTTCTCGAATATGGGGCAGCGCTTGACACGGGGTTCGGTGACCTCGACGACCTTCCCGTCCTCGATGGTCACCCTGCTCAGTCCCAGGCACTCCATGACGTGCTTGCCCATGTTCACTCCTGCACTTCGGTGCTGACGATCTTGACGTCCTGCAGGGGCTTGTCGTTGCGGTCGGTCTCGACCCTTCCGATCTTGTCGACGACATCCATTCCGGAGATGACCTCTCCGAAGACGGGGTGGGCGTAGGGGGTGCGCGGGTCCTCCTTGTCGAGGTAGGTGTTGTCGACGGTGTTGATGAAGAACTGGCTTCCTCCGGAGTGGGGCCTGCCGGTGTTGGCCATGGAGATGGTGCCCCTCTTGTTGGAGTGTCCCTTTCCGAACTCGTCCTCGATGGTGTATCCGGGTCCGCCCATTCCGGTTCCGGTGGGGTCCCCGCCCTGGATCATGAATCCGTCGATGACCCTGTGGAAGATGACTCCGTTGTAGAATCCCTCTTTGCAGAGCTTGACGAAGTTGCCGGTGGTGATCGGCATGTCGTCGTTCATCTTCAGGGTGATGTCGCCCATTGTGGTGTGGAGAATGACATTTGTCATGAATCCCGAATCGTCGGCATCGCATTAATAATTTGGACATCGGCGCTTCTTCCTGCCCGTCATGGACAGGTAAGCCAGCAG